>Ga0070713_100000034_pt1 | contig 86671 bp, 66 predicted proteins | sample LARL82metaG_FD_65465 | JGI IMG/M metagenome (GOLD analysis project Ga0070713, IMG submission 65465) | Corn, switchgrass and miscanthus rhizosphere microbial communities from Kellogg Biological Station, Michigan, USA - LAR L8-2 metaG | ecosystem: Host-associated > Plants > Roots > Rhizosphere ... | reverse complement strand
GTTGAATTGCTCCAACTTGCGTTTGCCATTCGCGCTTGCTGCCAACGCAATTGCCCAGTCAGGATGCAAATGATCGACGTGAGTGAAGGGAAGAAACGCGTGTAACGGTGTGTCGATGGACGCAGCCACGCGGTTCTCGCCAAAAGCGGAGAGCGCATAATAGCGGACCATCTCGTCTTCGTACCGTTCGCCACGATAGAGATCCTTGAGTTGTTCGAGACGGTCCATATACAAAAGCGCGAAACCCGACTCAGTGATCGAACCGATATCGCCTCCGCTACCCTTTACCGCCAGCACGCGGACAGACTTACCTGTAAACGGGTCCGGGAGATCAATCTTTGAGCTGGTGTTACCGCCACCAAAGTTTGTAATACGCAGGTCAGCGCCCAGCAGATTCGAGCGGTAGCGGAGGAGGGCCAATTGATCACTGCCCATTTGGCGGGCTCGGTCTTCGTTCCAGAGATCTTTTAGGTATGTTGTTTCTTTGATGTCAGGCATAAATCATCTCGCAAAATTGTTGGAAGCGCTCGACGTGGCGGTCCCATTTGTCGGTCTCAACAGGTTCGAAAACTTCTGTGGGGAATGATCGATCGATGATGGCGCGGACGTCAGGAAGAGAAGAAGCTTCTCCGGTTGTCAGGATTTGAATGGCTACGTTGCCTAGCGCGGTAGCCTCGACGGGGCCGGCGAATACGCGCCTGCCCGTTGCATCGGCTGTGAACTGATTCAGTAATCGGTTTTTGGTTCCGCCTCCAATTACGCGAATCTGTTCGATGCGTCGGCCGCAAAGTCGTTCCAAACTTCGCAAAACGAGGCGGTATTTGAAAGCAAGGCTCTCGAGTACACAGCGCACATAGGCGCCTTCCGACGCGGGAGCCGGTTGATGGGTCTTTCGGCAGAAGTCGTCAATCGCTCCGAGCATGTCCGCGGGATGCAAAAAGGATTCGTCATCCGGGTCGACCAAATGCGCGAAGGCCGGTTCGACGCTGGCGAGGTCAATGAGTTCTTTGTAGTCCGAAGTGAGTCCCCGCTGGGTCCAGCAGTCCTTGCATCCCTGCAGCATCCAGAGGCCCATCACGTTTTTCAGCAGTCGGGTCGTTCCGTTAACGCCGCCTTCATTCGTGAAGTTTGATTTGAGAGCTTCGGGAGTGACTACAGGTGCGTCAAGTTCCGTTCCAATCAGTGACCATGTTCCAGAACTCAGGAAGGCTGTGCCGTCGCGTGCCGTGATCGCGGCAACCGCGGAGCCAGTGTCGTGTGACGCCGGAGCGATGACCGGAGTGCCGCGAAGAGTGGAGTTCCGAGCGAGTGCGGGAAGAAGTTGTCCAATTACAGTCCCCGGCTCGACAATCGGCGCGGGTAAGTCGGGACAAAAGCCTAATTTCACCATCAGATCCGTAGCCCAAACACGTTCTGTGGCATGGACCAGTTGCGTCGTCGTCGCGTTTGTAAGCTCGCAAACCGCGTTTCCCGTCAGCCAGAAGTGAAACAGATCCGGGATTGTTAGAAGGTATTTTGCCGCCGCGAGCAACGAGGGCGTATCCCGTTGGGCTGCGAAAAGCTGGTATAGAGTGTTGATCGGCATGAACTGAATGCCTGTCGTGCGATAGATTTCTTCTTTCGGGACCTTTCGAAACACTTCTTCCATCACATTTTGCGTACGGCGGTCTCGATAATGATAGGGATTCTGAATCAGTTCTCCTCCCTCATCCAGCAATGCATAGTCCACACCCCAGGCGTCTACGCCTATTCCCGATAGTTCCAACTGATCGACAAAACTCAGAGCCTTGCGCACTTCAAACCAAAGGCGAGGAGCGTCCCAGTGCAGCGAACCTCCGTATTCGACGGGTTGATTGGCGAAGCGATGGACTTCTTCAGTTGTGAGTACTCCCGATTGAAGTCGCGCGAGGACAGCCCTTCCGCTCTCGGCTCCAAAATCGAACGCCAGATAAGGTTTGGAGTGCGCGGTACTAGGCATAGGAAGAGATGTTGTGGGAATTTTTGGCAGCACGCTCTTTCGTGATCCGCTCAAGATAGCCGCTCTGGCGGAATGCTTCCATCGGATCCCTCGGCAATCCCTTAGAAGCGCGCCATTCTTGAATTGCTGGCCGGACGTCAGTGGCGAACGCATTCTGCAGGAGAGATTCTGCTTCGACCAACTTGCAATCCTTCTGTGCAGTCGCGAGTTTACTCAAATCGACTAGTGCCGCTTTCGCAAATAGTTGTTGTGCCATGGTCACTGTCTGGATCATGGCTTCGATCTTGCCCTTAAGATTGTGGCTTTGATCGACCATGTAGGCGATATCAGCACGCTGTCCAGTCTCCCATTCAAAGAAATGAATCTCGTGAAAAATCCGGAAGACCTGATACGGATCGATCGATCCCATCGTGAGGTCGTCATCGGCGTAACGCCGGTCATTGAAATGGAACCCTCCGAGCATGTTTTCTGACAGGAGCCACGACACAATCTGCTCGATGTTTTGCGCTGCGTAATGATGTCCTGTATCGACCAAGACCTTGGCTTGCGGTCCCGCCGCTCGTGAGAGCAGCAGTGCCATTCCCCAGTCGGCGATATCGGTGTGATAAAAGGCAGGTTCGAAAGGCTTGTACTCCACCAGCATTCGTTGATCGGGAGCTAATTGACGATGAGCTTCCTGAAGAGCCTCCGAGAACCATCGCTTACGGTGGCGAATGTTTGCTGTTCCAGGATAGTTCGAGCCGTCTGCAAACCAGAACGAAATATCCCGGCTATTCAGTCGGCGTGCGATCTCGATGCTGTCTTTCGTATGCTGCAAAGCCTGTCGCCGAACGGATTCGTCCGGATTCCCGAATGAGCCATACTTATATTGCTGGTCCTGAAATAGATTGGGATTGATTGATCCGGGCGCGACCCCATAGCGCGAAGAGAAACGTTTAATGTCATCCGAACTCTGTACGCCTTGAGGACAATCCCACAGCACATGTAACGCGACGGTTGGGCACACTCCGGTGAGAAGGTGAACTTGGCCGGCATCGCTGAATTTTTCCTCGGTCGTGGTTGCCGCGGCAGCCTGGATAAACTTTCCGAAACGGGTTCCGGTATTGGCAAATCCCCACGAGGGAAGCTCGATACGAAATGTCTCGAGCGCGGCAGATACCTTGTCACTCGTCGATGCGTCCATGCGAACCTCTCTCAAGGAACGGAAGATTACAATCCTATCGTTGTGGGGTCACGGTTTTCTTGGAGCCTCGTTTAGATTTCGCATTGCAAAACCTTTTCTTCTGATAAGCATCCAAGCCAAAAGGGTCATCGGGCGAGACATGGGTTGCGAGATGTGCCGCCCCGCCTGAGTGAAGCGGCGCTCCGGAGGTGTCGATGATTTCGTGTTGTAGAATCTCGTCCTCGCCCAGATGTATTAAACATGAAGTGATTCTAGCCTGTAATTCCGTGGATCAAATACATTAACGATTTTGTTAAGGGAAAGCTGTGCCATGCCGCCTGATCGTTGGTGCAATGATTTCGAGTTTCGACCGTACATCTCTTCCAGGAATCGACTATCGCTGCAAACTTTGGGACATTAACGAGAGATCGGCATGAAGCAGCCCCACCTAGATTTCGCTTTGCAAAATAGAAAAAATGGATCATTATTGTCCGCAATTATGAGCCCCGTCGCTCAGAGAGATCCATACCTCGTCAAATCCATCGTGCACTCTTCGCAATTGTTGAGTGCGTTTCACTCGCCTGGGGAAGCTCTGCCGCTAAAAGAGATTTGTTCACGCTGCGGTTTGCCAAAGACGATGGTGTTCCGGCTTCTTTATACGCTCGAGAAGTGCGGCATGATCGACAAAGTTGGACAGAATCTCTACCAGTCGCGCGTCCGCCCATGGAAGCAGAGACTTTATCGATTGGGGTATGCGGCACAGGGAACTGACTACCAGTTCTCGCGTGAGGTTTCCGAGAGTCTGCAACGTGCCGCAGTCGCTGAAGGCATCGAACTAATCTCTCTCGACAATCGCTACAGTGCCAAAACGGCCCAGCGGAATGCTGACTTGCTGGTCCGCGAAAAAGTCGATCTTGCAATCGAGTTCCAAACCGACGAAGAGGTCGCTCCCATCGTCGCCGCGAAATACCGGGAAGCTGGCATTCCAATGATTGCAATTGATATCCCTCATCCCGGCGCGACTTACTACGGAGCAAACAACTACGAGGCGGGACTCATCGGAGGACGCTATCTGGGTCGTTGGGTCAAGGAGCACTGGTACTCGGAAGTCGATGAGATTCTGTTGCTCGAACTGAAGCGCGCTGGAAATCTTCCGCGCATGCGTTTGTCGGGAATGCTGGTGGGTATCAATCTCGTTCTGCCGGCTGCCGCGCATTGCCGTGTGACCTACCTGGAAGGGGACGGCGAACTCGGGCCAAGCTTCGAAGCTGTACGGCGCCATCTGCGTTCATCGCACGCGAAGCATGTACTCGTTGGAGCGATTAATGATCCCAGCGCTCTGGGGGCTTTGCGTGCCTTTCAAGAGGCAGGACGCGCCGAGAATTGCGCGGTCATGGGGCAGAATGCGTCGCCCGAAGGAAGGGCAGAACTGCGTCAGGCCAAGACTCGGTTCGTAGGCTCGGTTGCATATTTTCCCGAACGATACGGCGAAAACCTGATTCGTGTCAGTCTCGATATCTTAAATCAGCGTCCAGTGCCGCCGGCTGTTTTCGTCGAACACAAACTTGTGACTCCCGGCACCGTAGATCACTACTATCCGAACGATGCTCTTGCCCAGCTTGTTCGAACAGAGCCGACTGACTCACCCCGCCAGCATCTTGCCCACTAAGACGTTGTAGACTCCAGTTCGTTAGTGCCCCGTCGACCTCGCACCTTTTTTCCTTTCCGGATATCTCTCGATACTGAATCTGCTTGCTAACACCAGGTTTTCTGCATTGCAAAACCACTTGCTGGCGCGGGGGACCTCCGCTTCGAGATTCGCGAAATTCAAGAGTGAGCACCAATCGGCTGCCAAATAACGATTTGGCGAGTGTGAGTAACGAATGCGCCGTGGTTTTTCATAGCGAAATGTAATCAAGGCAGGGGTTGCGAGTTGACGATGCGCGACGGTCAATGGGAGCATCCGCCCCCAAGTACAGGCGACAACTGTGTGGGGCTGGGGCAAGCTCTTGAGAATTGGATCATTCAGAGACAGCGTCAGACCCGCCAAGTGAAAGCGTCACCGGGAGAAAACACCATGTCCTCGACGACACGCATTCTCTGCATCTGCCTTTTGATTACTTCGGGTGCCGCTTTGCTTTACGGCCAAGGTGGCGCTTACGGAACCATCCTTGGAACGGTGACTGACAACTCCGGGGCGGTGGTTGCAAAAGCGGGAGTCGACGTCGTGAATGTTGCGACAGGAATCGGCAACCACACTGAGACCACTTCATCGGGCGATTACACAGTTCCTTATCTGCAGCCAGGAACATATCGAGTGACAGTGCAAGCGACGGGATTTCAGAAATCAACTGTCGAAAATGTTGGTCTTGTTGTGGGTCAGGTAGCTCGGGCGGACTTCAATATGAAGCCGGGAACCATCAACGAGACCATTCAGGTTGAGGCGACCGAAGTTGCGCTAGACACCGACAGTTCGGCCGTTGCGCAGACGGTGACTGAAAAGCAAGTTGACGAACTACCGTTAAATGGCCGCAATTTTTTGAGTTTGCTCTTCATCGGGGGTGGGGCAGTGCAGACGGTGGGTGAGCAGGGTCAAATGCGCCAAGGTGCCGGCAATGCCATTAGTATCAATGGCGGTCGCCCAGAGTCCAACAATTACACGCTCGACGGACTCGCAAATACCGATCAGGCGCTGAATACGCCAGCCGTAATCTTGTCGCAAGATGCCATCCAGGAGTTCAAGGTCGCAAGCGAGAACTACGCCGCGGAATATGGTTACAGCGCCAATCAAGTGAACATCATTAGCAAGAGCGGTACCAACCAGTTACATGGTACAGCTTTTGAGTTTCTTCGTAACGACGCGCTGGACGGTACGCAGTGGTCGCGAGTTGCTCAGAAGAATCCGGTATTGCGACAGAATCAATTCGGCTTCGTTGTCGGTGGGCCGGTTTATATCCCGCATTTGTACGACGGGCGTAACAAGACGTTTTGGTTGGCGAACTATGAAGGATGGAGGATTCGTAACGGCTATACACTAACCGGCATCGTGCCGACAACAGCAGAACTAAACGGAGATTTTTCCGCGACCGGCCTGCCACCCTTTGATTTGACACAAGGTTCTCCTTGCCAGACCGCACTCACAAATCCAGGGACAGCACTTCCTTGTATGCCAGGGGATCCAGAAACGGGCGCGGCATTTACCAACAATCAGATAGATCCGTCTCGATTTTCTCGTCTGGCAACGACCGCTATTGGAGCAGGCGTCTTCCCAGCACCGACTCCAGCCTGTGTGAACAACTCCGCAGCTTGCGGTGGAGGGATTAACAACTATCAGGCGTTTCCAGTTCTACCTAACAACACCAACCAGCAGACTTACAAAGTTGACCAAAACATTGGCAAGTACGGCTCGGTTTTCTTCCGTTACACCAGGTCGAACTTCACAAACGAAAACCCGCAGAACCTGTCTCCCGCGTACAGCATCAATATTTTTGACGAAAAATTCACGAGCTGGACCGCTTCCCATACGATTACGCTGGGTCGCTCCAACATCAACAACTTCCGTGTTGGTTACTTGCATTCCGTCGCGATCCAGGGTGCTCCCGCGGCCACAGACAGCCAGATCTCCTCACTCGGGTTGACGGGTGTCTTCACGAGCCTGCCGTCGTATGCCGCTGGGTTCCCGACAATCGGCTTCGAAGGCACACTTCTTAGTTCGCTTGGCAGTCCCGGGAACAATCCAACAACGAGCGACATTCCCACCTGGGAGTTTGCGGACTCGATGACCATGGTTCGCGGGAAGCATACGATCGGCTTCGGCTTCGACTTTCGTCATTGGGTAGAGAAACGTAACCTCTCCACCAACTTTCTTGGCGGATACGCCTACACAAACAACAACATTCTGAACAACAGCGCCAGCGGTACTTGCACCACGCCCTCCGGCAATTGCGGAACCGGCAATGAATTGGCGGATTTCCTGTTGGGCTACTACAACGGTGCCAACACGTTTCAGCCGGGACCATTTAGCAGTGCGAAGGTAGCGGGCAACTTGAATCAGTATCACTTCCTGTACTTTGCGCCGTACGTACAGGACGACTGGAAGGTCAATCGAAGTCTCACGCTGAACCTCGGCTTGCGTTGGGATTATCGTGGTGTACCGTTTGAGGGCAGCAACAAGATGTTCTGGATCGATGACTCCGCCTTTGCGACCGGGGGCGGACTCTGTTTTGCCAATCCAGCCTTGGCGTCAAACGGCGTTGCACCTGCGGGGAACGGGTTCTATCGATACTGCGGTCGCCACAATCCTGCGGATGGCTCCAAGACCCCGTTTGCACCGCGGGTCGGATTCGCATGGCGTCCTTTCGGCGGAGACAAAACAGTTATACGCGGAGGTTATGGAATCTTCTGGGATTCGTCTCTGAGCCGCGAAATTGACGATTCCGGTGACCTCTATCCGTATGTGGAACGAACCCAACTAAGCCCGAATTCGCAACCTGCGGCAGTTGCACCAAAGTTAACTGACCAACTGTTCCCGTCCCAGACGGCGATCGTACCCGTCAGTGCTCCGAACAGTCAGTTCGTGGCCGTGATTATCTCCAACCATCCTCGGAACCCATACGTGCAGCAATACACGCTCTCGGTGCAGCGCCAATTGGCACGTAACACAACGCTCGAGGTGAATTACGTCGGCAACCGTGGTCTCCATCTGCTGAACCGCGTCGATCTCAACACCCCGACCCAGTTGACCGGCACACAGCTTTCCACTTGTCAGGCGGCGTTTGCCGGACTTCCCGCGACCAACGGAACGTATCTGGCCAACCAGTGCCCGTTCTTTGCGCGTCAGCCCCTTCCCAATTTCGCCATTCCCGGGCCACTCAACAGCTCGTGGACCGGCTACTCCAACTACAATGCCGGAAATATCAAGCTGGAGCGACGCTCAGCGGATCTGGCGTTGTTAACCGTTTATACCTGGGCCAAGAGCATGGACGATAAGTCAGCCCCGGCCGGAATCGGTGCTGCCAATGCGTTCTCCGGTCATATGAATGACAGAATTCCATCGCTCGATTATGGTCCGTCTGACTTCAGCGTCAAACATCGCTTTGTCAATAGCGTGGTTTACGCGCTTCCTATCGGGCGGGGTAAGAAGATACTCGGCAATGCAAACCGGGTCGCGAACTTGGCGATCGGTGGGTGGCAACTGAGTGCAATCACAACTTTTCAAACTGGCTTCCCTTTCTCGGTGTTGGCTCCGGACCCGGGAGCCTATCTTAGCTTCAATATGAGGGCAGATCAGATCGGAAATCCGACCGGCGGTTTTTCGAAAGGCATCAATGAGTGGTTTAACACTGCTGCATTTGCTCAGCCCGCATTCGGAGTTTATGGAAGCACGAAACGCAATTCGTTGACGCAGCCGGGAATAAATAACTGGGACATCGGATTTGGCAAGACGTTTCAATTTACTGAGAGCGTCGGATTCCAATTCCGCGTAGAGACATTCAACACGTTCAACCACACGCAGTTCGGAATCGATCCAACCGCCGCGGCTTCCGGCGGTCCCGGGCAAAGCGCGGTTGACAACAATATCGCTGATCCGACGTTCGGAGAAATACTGACGGCGCGACCGCCACGTATTATTCAGTTTGGTGGCAAGCTAGTCTTTTGACCTTCGCACGGACATTACAACCGCCAGCCTCAGCGGGCTGGCGGAGTTTTTCTGATGTACACTCGCGTCGTGAACCGGCTTAACGTGATTGGTGCGCTGACCCTGGCCTTCGGTATCTTGGCCGGCGTTGCGGAATCCCAGGAAGACAATTCCGTCGAAAAATACGCAGAGGAAGGGCAGTCGGCGCTGGCTGCAGGGAATTATCCGGCCGCCGAAACAGCATTCGAAAAATTGCGACAACTTCGACCCGGAATGGCCGAGGTCCATGCGAATCTCGGGTTGATCTATTTTCAGGAACGCAAGTTCGAAGAGGCTGTTCCTACCCTGCGACAAGCTTTGAAGCTCAAGCCGAGCTTGGTCAAAAGCGACCACTTGTTGGCGATGTCGTTATCGGAGATCGGTCACTACGGCGAAGCCGTTCAAGGACTAGAGAAATGCCTGCATCATTCCTCCGACAACGAGATCAAGCGCATGTGCGGGCTGGAATTACAGCGTGCGTATACCGGCTTGAAGAAAGACGACAAGGCTGTTGAGACCGCGATGCAGTTGAACCGCCTCTTCCCGGATGATGCCGAGATCCTGTATCAAACCGGAAAAATCTACGGCAATTTTGCCTTTCTCACCATGGAGAAACTCGGGCAGGTTGCTCCCAATTCAAGCTGGAAACATCTGGCCGCCGCCGAAGCGCATGAGAGCCAGGGATCTTACGATCAGGCAATCCCCGAATACAACGAAGTGCTGAAATTGGACCCACAACGGCCGGGCATTCATTTCCGCATCGGGCGTAGTCTCATCGGCAGGTACTGGCAACGTCACTCGGCGGATGATCTGGCAGCGGCTGAATCGGAGTTCCAGCAAGAGTTGCAAATCGATCCAGCCAATGCCAACTCAGCCTACGAGCTCGGGGAAATGCGTCGCAAGGCAAACCGATTCGACGAGGCGCAGCAATTTTTCGAACAGGCACTACAACACTATCCGAATTTTCCCGAAGCGCAGCTTGGATTGGCTTCCGTCCTGCAATCGAAGAAACTTCCGGAGCAAGCTGTGATGCATGCTCAGCGCGCGACTGATCTCGATCCGGAAAATGAAGTCGCTTGGTACCGGCTGGCTCAGATTCAGAAAGCGTTAGGCCATAGTGCCGAGCAGGAGAAAGCCTTGGCCCAATACCGCCGCCTGCACGACCGGACGAGCCAGCAGCACGGCTTGGAGCCTGTTTTTACGCCCCGTGAGGTAACGAAGCAGGAGGTCGAGCCCTCACCGCAATAGTGCAGGCTCGACTAGGGTAGGGTGACGACTGCGACGGAATATCCTCCCAAGCTGAAGGTTTCGCTATTTAGCGCGGCCGTTGCAGGTGGTTGAAAGCTTGTTGTCTGATCGACATAGTCCATTCGTCCCCCAACTATCCCGGATATCGATACGTCGCATTTTCGATCACGTTTATTGACCAACAGAATGCGATGTCTTCCATCTCGTGTAGCGAACGCGAGTGAGTAGAGATAAGGATTACCCGGCACGAGCGGATTGGAAGCGGCCTCGATCTCCACCTGCTTATCGCCCGGACCGAAGTCGTCGTGAAGCAATTTGAGGACCCAGAATCGCGCGTTCGGTTTGCCATCGGTCCAATCCACCATGGAAACGCTGGGGAACTGCGATGGAAAGCCGACGAGTTGCGATTCACCTGCGACATCGATACCGATCTGAACGAGTTCTCCAAAAATGTAAGCGTACATGGCTCCAGCCAAATTCCAATAGGAGTTCGGTATTGGTTGCGCAACGTGTCCGGGCCTTCCCTGAGCGAGATCATCGGCTGAGATCACGCCGAGCTCGTCGATCGTGGTTTTCGTTTCCGGAGACAGCCGCCTTCGGATCGCTTCGATGTAGCGCACCGTTTTAAGAAATCCATCAGCCTGTGCGAAATACGTGAACTGCTCCACATCCGCAGTTTCATCGATCGTGGGAACCGCATAGAAGTGATATGAGATAAAGTCGAGAGGAACCCCGGGTTTGTGGTTCCTGTGATCAAGGAAATACTCGAAAAAGCGGGGATCCGTGGGCATGGCCAGCGCCATCCCGACGAATTTCATGTTCGGCTGTACCTTCTTGATTGCCAGAGTAACTTCGTCGTACAGCTTCGTATACGTCTCAGGCGTGATGTGGTGCTCATAGTCCACTTCGTTGAGCACCTCCCAATAGGGAATGGAGAAGTGATATCCGGAGTCGTGCCGCTTCCCGAATTCATCGCTAAAGCCGCCCGCGGTATACCAGGCGACAAGTCGCGCGAAATAGTCGGCTACTTCTTTCATCGTTGGATCGCGCAATTCCGTACCTTGCTCGTAGTTCCACGTGACTTGATTGGGATCCTGGGGATACACGACCGGTTTGTCGGTGTTGTACATCCACTGGGGAATCGTGCTGAAGTTGAGAACGACCGAATGGCCTTTGGTTGCCTCTAGGAAGTCGGTGGTCATCGGATCGATCAGGGAAAAGTCCCATGAGGTCTTGCTGTTGGCTGGAGGTTCAAGTTCAGCTACTCCTAGCTTCGGATACGGAAGCCAGGGAACGTATCGAACGTAGTCCGCTCCTAAATCCCTCAGAGCCTTGAATGCGTTGTCGTGTACCGGCGCGCCACGCTGCAGCGGTGGATTCACAACGACTTGGAGTGTTGGCGTGGTCTGCGTCGTGCGTATCACTTTGTCCCATTGAGGTATGAGTTTAGTGGCTTGCTCTTGCGCAAGGGCGGGTCGAAGACAATTTAAGAGAAGGATGACGGCAGATGAACGCAGTACACGCCCAAGGCTCATGTGGTTCTCCTGACATTGCTTGTCCGGCAAAACTGGAATGCTGCACCACCAGACGATCTTCGTCAACAATTGATCCGTTGTAGGCGGTCGTTTCGCCATAACAAACGCCGATGATTGGCACAGCCAAAGGATTTCCAGGACTCGGCACCGGCAAATCGCTAAGTGAAGTCCGGGTCGCCAGAATCATCTATTGGCAACAAGCCGCTTCTCGAATGCGAATGTTTTGCATCTCGAAACACATCTCTCCGTTGGGAGTCTCCCTTGTAGCTCAGTGAGCACACGGACTATCCTTGGCACGATTTGCACCCTTCGCTAGAAGGAACTCCGAATGGATTCGCCCCGAGACGGACTCAAGGTTGGTTTGTTTGGAATCGGATTGGATGCGTATTGGCCACAGTTTCCTGGACTCAAGGAGAAACTCCTCGGATTCACTGAGCACGTCGCTAAGGGTATTGAGGGGCGCTGCGCACAAGTGGTGAACCTAGGACTGGTGGACACTCCCGAGAAGTCTTTCGTAGCCGGGCACGAGTTCCGCAAGGCTGATGTTGACTTGGTTTTTCTATACGTAACGACCTATGCCCTCTCATCAACCCTGCTTCCGGCGGTGCGGCGGGCGAAGGTACCCGTTATTGTTCTGAATCTCTCTCCAGCCGCGGCCATCGACTACGAGCGCTTCAATCGACTCAACGATCGAACAAAGATGACAGGCGAATGGCTTGAATTCTGTCAGTCATGTCCGGTTCCCGAGATCGCGAACGTGTTCCAGCGTTGCCGGATTCCATTCTTCCAGGTCACGGGAATGCTGGAAAACGATCCGATCGCATGGGGTGAGATCTCCGACTGGATCGATGCGGCCCGGGTCGCCCATGTGATGGAACACAATCGCCTGGGCCTAATGGGTCACTACTACGGAGGCATGCTCGACATCTATTCCGATCTGACGCAGCAGTGCGCTTATTTCGGGGGGCACATCGAGATGCTTGAAGTGGAAGAGTTGGCATCGCTGCGAAGCGAGGTCAGTCAGGCGGAAGCAACATCCAAAGTTGAAGAGTTCAGAGCTTCATTTGATATTCGACCGGATTGCCCACACCACGAGTTGCTCCGCGCAGCCCGAACATCCGTCGCTCTCGATAGGATGGCAGAACGCCACAAACTCGGTTCGCTTGCCTACTATCACCAAGGGTCTGGAAGTGCGGAGCACGAAGATGTAATCACTTCGATAATCCTGGGAACGAGTCTGCTTACGGCACGCGGAATCCCGGTGGCTGGCGAGTATGAAGTCAAAAACGCCCAGGCGATGAAGATCCTCGATTCGTTCGGTGCGGGAGGCTCGTTCACCGAATACTATGCAGTCGACTACAACGATGATGTTGTGCTAATGGGACACGATGGGCCAGGACATATTGCGATCGCAGAAGGGAAGACTAGGGTTCGTCCCCTGGAGGTGTACCACGGCAAGGTGGGACGAGGACTGTCGGTCGAAATGTCGGTCAAGCATGGGCCTGTGACTCTGCTCTCGGTCGTGCAGACTGCCGACGGGAAACTCAAATTCCTGACCGCCGAAGGAGAGTCAGTGAGTGGACCGATCCTCGAAATCGGAAATACCAACAGTCGATATCATTTCTCTCTCGGCGCAAGAAAATTTCTCAACGACTGGAACACCCACGGCCCTGCTCATCATTGTGCTGTTGGGGTTGGACATGTATCTGGCAAGCTCAAGAAATTGGCTGCTCTGCTCGGAATGGAATGCGCCCAGGTTTGCTAAAGGCCTATGCGCTGCCTGCTTTAGTTGTTCTGCATTGCGAAATCTGTTGAACGAGCCATCGTCGCCTAACTTGTTCGGATTCGCCTGTTTTAGCAATGAATACCTCTCTGCCTTTGCCTCGTTCAACGGATTTGTACTTTCACATGGCGAAATGACCGAAATTCGGAGAGCGCAAGTTGACATCAGCATCTTGCCGGTGAAACCATGCCCGCCGTTCGAACAAACCAGCGACATCAACGTCTGGTTGTCGTTGTTAGGTGGGTGAACTTGGTGATCTCGCTTCCGCCCTACAGGAGATAGTCCGTGAGATTCTCGAAATCATTCATGGTGTTGTTCATGCTTGCTGGTATCGCAACGGTCGCTGTTGGCGCCCCCGTTCACCTACGCTGCGAATACCGGCAGAATCCACTGGGCGTTGACGCATCTCCTCCGCACCTGTCCTGGCAGAGTGACAACAGTGAACGGAACTGGAAACAGTCGGCGTATCAAGTCCTGGTCTCCAGCAGTGCGGATAACTTGCGCTCAGGTCACGGCGATGTCTGGGATAGCGGAAAAGTCAATTCTGATGAATCAGTTGGGATTGCCTATAAGGGCCGACAGCTGGAGTCCCGCAGGCGCTACTTTTGGAAGGTCCGCGTGTGGGATAGTGCAGGAAATGCTTCGGAATCTGTAGAGGATGCCTGGTGGGAGATGGGTCTTCTTCGTCCAGAGGACTGGAGCGCGAAATGGATTACATGGAAGAACCTGGAAGATGAAGCAGATCGCCAAGATGTCCGATGGATCTGGGTAAAAGGACAGGACGCACTTGCCGCTGTTCCGAAAACATCGGTCAAGTTCCGGGTGAAGGTGAAGGTGTCCGAAACGCCCCGTGCTGCTCTGTTGTTGCTCGCGGTTCGCGGCGACTATACCGCGAACGTGAACGGTCGGCAGGTGGGAAAGAAACATGAATGGGGCACTTTCGACTGTCGCGACATTGGTGACGAGTTGAAAGTGGGAGAGAACATCGTTGAGATCAAGGTCACGGCTCCCAATCTTCCCCAGTGGGGACCCAATGCTAATGCGAAGACCACGAAAGCAGGTCTTGCCGCACTGATAAAAATTACCGAGGCCAATGGATCAATTGAACGGATCCCCACCGGGGAGAAATGGGAAGCGGCGCCTGAGAATGAATCCGCATGGCAACCGGCAAATGTTGTCGCAAATCTGAGCGATCAACGTCTCGGCGACCCGGGGCCGATGCCGCAACCTGCCGTTTCTTTCCGTCGCAACTTTGACGCTTCAAAAACAGTTGCCCGCGCCCGCCTTTACGTCACAGCCCTTGGAAGCTACCGCGTCTTTCTGAACGGTAATCGCGTAAGCAGCGATCTACTCACACCGGATTTCACTGATTATCGAAAAAGAGTGCTGTACCAGACTTACGACGTCACCGAGTTCGTGAATAGCGGAAAGAATGCCATCAGTGCGCTTCTCGGTGATGGGTGGTATGGAAGCGCGTTGACGTGGGTGGGAATGCATTTCTTCGCGCCCCCAAACCGATTGCGGGTTCAGCTTGAGCTCGACTACTCCGATGGAGGCCATGACACAATCACAACCGACGAGTCGTGGAAGGCGAGCGCCTCACCGATTCTCCAGTCGCAAGTTTACGGTGGTGAAACGTACGACGCCCGCCGGGAACAGACTGGATGGCAACTGCCCGCTTTCGATGATTCATCCTGGACCCAGGTATCAATCGCGGGATCACCTGCGGTCGCGCTGACCAGCCAACCGGCCGAGCCGGTCCACGTCATTGACACTCTGGCGCCGAAGAGCGTGAATCCGTTGCCAAGTGGTGCCTACGTTTTCGATATGGGTCAGAACATGGTCGGGTGGGTGACCTTGAAAGTCAAAGGCCCTTCCGGCACAAAGATTCGTCTGCGCTTCGCCGAGATCCGGAATACAGACGGCACGATCTATACGGAGAACCTGAGGAACGCCGACGCGACTGACACTTACATCACCAAGGGCGGTGGCGAAGAAACGTTCGCGCCACATTTCACTTTTCACGGCTTTCGATATGTGGAATTAAGCGGATTTCCAGGCAAGCCCACGCTCACCACAATACAGGGAAACGTCTTGAGTAGTGTCAGTGCAGAGCCCTCCGCGAAACTCACAACATCGAGCGATCTGGTGAATCACATGTGGGAGATCGGCTTGTGGGGCCAGCGTGGCAACTATCTGAGCATCCCGACGGATTGTCCCCAGCGCGATGAGCGTTTGGGATGGATGGGCGACGCCGGAGTCTTCTGGCGGACCGGCAGTTACAACTTCGATGTGGCGGCGTTCTCCCAAAAATTCATTCAGGATGTCGTCGATGCACAGACGAGTCAGGGAGCGTTCACCAATGTTTCCCCCAACACGCTCCCCTTCGGAGGCGGAGGCACCGAAGGGACCTCGGCTTGGAACGAAGGAATGGTTGGCGCACCAGGCTGGGGTGATGCCGGCGTGATCGTTCCCTGGACCACCTGGATTCAGTACGCGGACAAATCGGTCATCGAAAAGAATTGGGATGCCATGCAGCGCTGGTTGGAATTCATCCAGAGCCGAAACCCTGATTTCATTCGGAAAAACGGAGTTGGTCCAAACTTTGCAGATTGGTTGGCGCCGGATCCCAACACCAATAAGGATCTCCTTGCAACCGCATATTGGGCGCTGATCGCAGACCAGATGTCACAGATGGCTCACGCGATCGGCAAAGAGTCTGACGCGAAACGTTATCAGGAAGTCGTTCAAAGTATTAGGGCAGCTTTCCAGAAGGCATATATCAAGGACGATGGGACGGTTGGAACCGGAACCCAAACTTCCTACGTAGTCGCACTCTATACGAAAATGGCGCCCGATACGCTGGAGCCTGCGCTGGTCGACAAACTTGTGAAAGACATTGAAGCGCGCAACTGGCATTTGTCGACTGGATTTCTCGGTACACCATTCCTTCTATTCACGCTAGCGAATCATGGCCACGCGGACGTTGCGTATCGGCTGCTTCTCAATGAAACGTATCCATCGTGGGGATACATGTTGTCAAAAGGCGCGACCACGTGGTGGGAGCGTTGGAATGGAGACACAGGCGATCCAGCGATGAACTCCTACAACCACTATGCTTTCGGCTCTGTTATCGCCTGGGTTTATCGCTACTCGGCGGGAATCGATACAAGCCTAAGTTACCCGGGATTCAAAGAGATCATTGTTCATCCGCATCTGGACTCGCGCATGTCCGCAGCACGCGCCGAGTACGAATCTGTTTACGGAAAGATTGTCAGCGACTGGAAGGGGACTCCGGACGGGCCATTCTCGATACACCTGGCCATTCCCGCAAATACGTCAGCAAAGGTATTTGTTCCTTCGCGTCCGGGCTCGCGAGTGACGGAAAGTGGAAAGCCAATTGAGAGCAAGACGGAGGGTGGTGCCGCTGTAGTCCAGCTCGGCTCGGGTACCTACGACCTTGCAGTGAAGTGAATCTGAAGAAAACGATCGCAATCAGTATGAATCGAAGAGAGTGGATGGAGAAGGGCGCGAAGGCCGTTCTTGCGATGAGCATCGGCGGGAAATTGTTCGCGACAAATATGGGAGCCAGGCCCTTATCCGGTGTGCCGGACCCCGCGACATCTCAGAAATTTCCTGCGAAGTTCTTGTGGGGTGCAGCGACCGCAGCGCATCAGGTAGAAGGAAACAACATTAATAGCGACAACTGGCTGCTCGAGAGGGCTCCGAACACCCTGTATCAGGAGCCGTCCGGGGACGCCTGCGACCACTATCACCTCTACGAGCAGGACATCAATCAACTCGCCGATCTTGGGTTCAATGCTTACCGTTTCTCAATTGAATGGGCGCGGATCGAACCGGAGAAGGGGTTTTTCTCACGTGCCGAACTCGAGCATTACCGGCGCATATTGGAGGTCTGTCACAAACGTGGATTGACTCCGCTCGTCACGTACTCGCATTTCACGCTGCCGAAATGGTTTGCGTACCAGGGCGCATGGGAGAATCCGGAATCGGTCGATCTGTTCGCAGCGTACTGTCAAAAGGCGACGCAGCATCTCGGCGACCTTATTTCTTATGCCGCAACCTTTAACGAGCCGGATATCCCGTATCTTTTCCATTGGATCAATCTTCCGAATGCTCCGGCGGGAATGGACCTTTCCAGCATCATGGCGGCGCAAAAGGGCGGGTTACGCCAGTATCTAAATGCTCCTCAGTTCAGCAGTTTCCTGATCGGTGATGCCGCGAAAACGCGCGAGAACATGATGGCGGCACATACAAAGGCTAAGGCTGCTATCAAGTCCGTCAGGAATGTTCCGGTGGGCCTTACTCTAGCGATGGAGGACGATCAACCCGAAGGAGCTGACAGCCGTGCTGCCGAAAAACAGGCCGACGTCTACATTCCATGGCTGAAACTGGCAAAAGGCGATGATTTCATCGGGGTACAAACCTATACCCGCTCCCGAATTGCCGCTACGGCGCTTCCCCCACCGCAAGGAGCGGAGTTGACGCAGATGGGATACGAGTTTTATCCGGAATCGCTCGAACACACCGTTCGTTTCGCCGCCAAGGAAACTGGCGTGCCGGTCATCGTTACCGAAAACGGTATCGCGACCGAGGACGACACCCGGCGAATTGAATACATCCATCGCGCTTTAGCAGGACTGAAACGTTGTATCGATGACGGTGTCGACGTACGGGGGTACATCCACTGGTCATTGCTCGACAATTTCGAATGGATCTTCGGCTACCGCCCGAAGTTCGGATTGATCGCAGTGGACCGCACGACTCAAAAACGAACTGTGAAACAAAGCGCAGTCATGCTTGGCAAGATCGCCAAGAGCAACTCACTCTGAAAATGCCGCGATACGTGCGAAATGCTCTCTTTCAAATTCGAGGAACCATATTGTTAAAAGGGGATACCACCGTGAGCCATTCTCGCGCAGTGAGCATTCTTCCACTCGCATTGCTGATGTTGATCGCAGGATTCACGCTGCCGGCAATCGGTCAGAACAAGGCTAGCTCTCTTGAGGATGGATTCAGGACTCCTCCGAGTTCGGCGAAGCCGCGGGTCTGGTGGCATTGGATGAACGGCAATATCACAAAAGAGGGAATCAAACTCGACCTGGAATGGATGAACCGCGTCGGAATTGGCGGATTTCAGAACTTCGATGCATCGCTGACCACTCCAAAGCTGGTTGATAAGCGGCTCGTTTATATGACTCCTGAGTGGAAGGACGCATTCCGCTATGCCACAACTCTCGCGGATCAACTCGGGCTCGAGGAGGCAATTGCAGGTTCACCGGGTTGGAGTGAGTCAGGTGGTCCGTGGGTGAAGCCCAGCCAGGGCATGAAGAAGGTGGTATGGAGCGAAACGAGAATCGAGGGCGGAAAGCCGTTTAACGGTGTACTTCCGCATCCCCCGCAGATCAGCGGGCCGTTCCAGAACATTCCTCTTTTCGATTTTCTGGCGATGATCAGTGGACAAGCACCAACCGGCGGGCCGACGTTCTACGCCGACACGGCAGTGATTGCATATCGAACCGCTCAGAGCGATGTGCTGGTGTCCTCGCTGCAACCCAAGGTTACGTCGAGCAGCGGAAATCTCAACCTTGCTCTGCTGGGTGATGGCGATCTCGTCAAGACGACGCAATTGCCAAAAGCGCCTGCAGGCCAACAGTCTTGGGTTCAATATGAGTTCGCGTCTTCCCAAACGATGAGAGCTGTCACCCTGGCGCTGAATGACCCTGGAGCAGCAGCCGCCAATATGTTTGGAGCGGCTCCGTCGATTTCCGATGTTGAAGTGAGCGACGACGGTCAGACGTTCCGCAAAATCGTTGATATTCCGAACGATGGCGGGCAGGAGCACACGATTGCTTTCCCAGCCACCAGCGCGCGATTTTTCCGGGTTGCATTTACTGACCGGCCTGCCGGTGCGTTCGGAGAGAACAATTTCGACGTGGAGAATCCCTTCGGCGACTTCAGTGGCATGAAGCCAGATCCGAACTTCGAGATCTCAGAGCTTGTTCTCCACCCTGGAGCAAGAGTGAGTCGATTTGAGGAAAAGGCCGGATTTGCCAATCTGATCGGGCTGGATGCATTTCCTACGCCGGATGTAGGTGAAGGAGATGCCATTCGCAAGGATGACATCATCGACTTGACGTCCAAGATGAAGCCTGACGGAACGCTTGAGTGGACTCCTCCGGCAGGGAACTGGGTGGTCCTTCGGTTCGGGTTCTCATTGACAGGAGTGACGAATCATCCAGCTTCACCGGAGGGAACCGGGCTCGAGGTCGACAAGCTGAGTCGTGAAGATGTGAAGGAGTACATGAACAAGTACCTCGACAACTACAAGGAGGCTGTCGGGGACCTTATGGGCAAGCGCGGTCTGCGCGATGTGATCAGCGATAGCTGGGAAGCTGGAACGGCGAACTGGACCGATGAAGTCATCGCTGAATTCACAAAGCGGCGCGGCTACGACCCCCGGCCATGGATGCCTGTGCTGGCGGGCCGTGTCATCGAGAGTTCGCAGAGCAGCGATCGTTTCCTCTGGGACTTTCGCAAGACGCTGGGCGAACTACTCGCGGAAAATCACTACGACCAGATCAACGACATCTTGCATGCGCGTGGCATGGGCCACTACGGCGAATCGCATGAATCAGGGCGGGCTTTCATCGGCGACGGGATGGAGGTGAAGCGTCACAATGACGTTCCCATGTCTGCCATGTGGACGCAAAAGCCCGGCGTTAACAATGAGCAATACGGCTACAACGCCGACATTCGCGAATCCGCGTCGGTGGCACACATTTACGGTCAAAATCTCGTTGCGGCTGAATCTCTGACGGCATCCTCGGGCGCTTGGGCCTGGTCGCCAGCTACGCTTAAACCTACCGCTGACAAGGAACTGGCGATGGGACTGAATCGATTCGTAATCCACACTTCCGTTCATCAGCCCCTTCTCGACAAGAAACCAGGTCTCGCTCTAGGTCCCTTTGGCCAGTGGTTCAATCGGAACGAGACCTGGGCCGAGCAAGCTAAACCTTGGGTCTCGTACCTCGCTCGGAGTTCCTATTTGCTGCAGCAAGGGCGCTTCGATGCCGATATCGCCTACTTCTATGGGGAGGACTCAAACCTCACCGCGTTATTTGGCAAGAAGAGTCCGGAGATTCCGGCGGGTTATAACTTCGACTACATCAATGCAGACGCGCTGATTCACGTTTTGGCTTTTAAAGATGGCGCACTGACTACACCGAGCGGTATGCGCTATCGCCTGCTCGCTCTCGATCCCCGTAGCGAGCAGATGTCCCTTCCGGTTTTGAAGAAGATCCGCGATCTCGTCCAGGCGGGTGCCGTAGTGGTCGGTCCTAAACCGAAAGATACTCCCAGCCTGAGCGACGATGCTAAGGAGTTCCAGAGCATCGCCGATCAGTTATGGGGCTCTGCGGGGGGAAATTCGTTGGGAAAGGGAAAGGTGTATGGCAACGCTAATCTCGCAGATGCCCTGACCGCAATTAATGTGCCTGCCGATTTTGAATACGCGAAGCCCAAGGCAGACACAAATTTGCTATTCGTGCATCGCAAGTTGGCGGACGCAGATCTCTATTTTGTCGATAATCGCAATGATCGTGACGAGAATGTCGATGCCAGGTTTCGAGTGACGGGTAAGGAAGCGGAGTTGTGGCATCCCGATACAGGCAAGATGGAGCCCGCATCGTTCCAGATCGCCAACGGTCGCACTACTGTGCCATTGCACCTGGAACCTTGGGGAACTGTGTTCGTCGTATTCAGAAGACCGGCGAAAAATTCATCGCGCACACTGCCGAAACAGACCGAGACGACCATGGCAAACGTTGAAGGTCCATGGAATGTTAGCTTCGAAGCAAACCTGGGTGCACCGGCGACCATTGTCTTTGACAAGTTGACTTCCTGGAGCGAGAGCACCGACGTGGGCGTCAAATACTTCTCGGGCAAAGGAACCTACACCAAGACGCTCGAGGTTCCTTCCGACTGGACGCCAAAGGGGGCTCACGTTTGGATTGATCTTGGAGAGGTGAAGAATCTGGCGGAGGTTTCCGTCAACGGGAAGTCTCTCGGCATTGTATGGAAGACTCCGTACCGAGTCGATGCGACGGAGGCTCTGAAAGTTGGGAAGAATACCCTCGAAATCACAGTGACGGATGCATGGGTCAATCGGATCATCGGCGACCGTCAATCCAATGTCAGCAAGACCTACACGTTCACTTCACCCAAGTTCTACAAAGCCGATTCGAAGTTGGTTCCTGCTGGACTTCTCGGCCCGGTGACAGTGGTTCGAGTGACGACAGAATAGTCTTCCGAGTACTGCTTGCCGTCGCGCAAGTGTGCCCCACAAAAGGGAAGTGGCACGACGCATATCGCATCGTGCCACTCGGGTGAGAGAACAACGAGTTGTTATGCACCAGCCCCGGCAGCGCGTACAAGAACCTGAGGACGCAGGTTCTCGGCCATCGCATTGAAGTACCGCGTGTACGAACGGTGAATCGCGTACATCACCGGGAAGACGCCAAGTGCAAGGCCCCAGCCGAGATGCAAAGTCATTGCCTCGACCAGAGATGTCACCCCCGCGCCGATCACATAGTAAGGGAATGAGAGTTGGCCCAGATTGGCCCAAACTGACCAAGCCGACTTGCCCTCGCTCGCTGCAATGATCCCGGCGACTGGAGTAGTTTGACCGAGGAACAGCGTGGCCGTAGACAGCGCCAGTCCCAGGGTTGTTGAATGCCATAACGTCGAGCTTTGTGACACAGCCTGGAAAACCAGGCTCGCTGCCGAAATGGCAAAGGCCATCATGCTGAGGTTGAACGTCATCTGCTGCGGGTTGAACTTCGCGCTCTTCCGAGGCCAGCACTGCACCACCGTAGAGATGCAAGTGATCGCCACAGCTTCGGCAGAGCTGAGATTGACTACCGCAGTCAGCAGGAATGGCAAATTCACTGACATGTTGCCGTCAATACCGGGCAGCTTCACTTTCATGCGCGACGTGGTTGCCGCTAGCGCCATCACGGCCAGCGTGAAATAACCATGCCATGTGTGGCTGATTGCGCTCGCGTAGGCCGTTGCGCCAAGTCCGATCAGCAGCACCGCGCCGATGAGCATTTGGATTCGCCGTGTGTTATTCATGATTTCCTCCTTCCTTTCGTGATTCACACGGTATTACTGTTCATCGTCGCCCACATCGGAAAAGGCAGCATCAGCGTTCCCGACAGAGGAACCCCACACCACGCTGGTCGCAGAGGCTGTGCCTGTACTCGAGCCCCAGACCACGCTAAAGGCGTCCAGAGAATTGTCCATCCAGGGAAGCGAAGAGCCCCAAACCACGGAGGAGCCCCATACCACGGATGATCCCCAGACGACCGAGCTTCCCCAAACCACCGAAGATCCCCACACCACCGAGGTGCTCGATACGTTGGAATTTCCGTACACCATTGAGACGGTGTGGTTCGATGGGTTGTAAACGACCGACGGCGAAAGTGCTGCACCAACACTCGACGGAGCCAGATCGTTATTGGCGACCGCGGCTTGGACGTTGAGCAGACCCGATCCTACGGAGAACAGATCGTAGAAATCCAGGAAGTTCATAAACAGGTGAGGCACATAGGCTGAAGTAGACGTGAAGCCCATCTTATAAGCCGTCTTCATGAGCCGAGCCTTCACCTGATCGGGCGTGAGCGAATTCTGTTCCTGCAGCAGAATAGCGGCCGCGCCAGCAACCGCGGGGGTCGCCATGCTCGTGCCGCTCAATGTGAAGTAATCAGTATTTCCATCGGTGCCGAGTGTAAGGTCGCTGGTGTGTCCAGCTTCCAGAGTCGCCCCCGGTGCTGCCAGCGAAACGATGGCATGGCCCGGTGCCATAATGTCGGGCTTCACGACGTGATCGTAGGTCGTGGGCCCCTTCGAACTGTAGCTGGCCTTAGTTTCAGCAATCTGCGAGCCGGAACCATTGCTCTTAGTAGCGCCCACCGTTATCACGAACGGGTCGTTGCCCGGAGCGGTGATGGTTCCGAAGCCGTTGCTTCCGCTCACGCTGAGGCGTCCATAGTTGCCGGCAGCAACCACCACCACGATGCCGTTGTTCCAGGCCGCTTCCACAGCCTGACACAGAGGATCCTGCGTATAGCTAACCGGAATTCCGCGTCCGAGTGAGAGATTAATGACGCGAATGTTGTAAGTTTTCCGCAATGCGATGGCAGCTTGGATTGCCGCGATCACCGTGCTGTCTGATCCCGCACCGTTCGCATCCAAGGCGCGCAAGTCGATCAGGGATGCAGCTGGTGCGACGCCCGCGTAACGTCCACCTGACAACGAGCCGTTGCCAGCAATGATGCCGGCCACATGTGTACCATGTCCGTAGAGGTCATAGTGGGCTCCGCTCCCATTGGTGGTTGCCGTACCGGTAAAGTCCTGGTGAAACACGACACGCGAAGATGAATGTGCCGAATCCCAAAGATCGGGATGGCTGTCGTTGATGCCGCTGTCGATAACTGCGACTCCGACACCCGCGCCTGTGAAACCGGCATTCCAGGCTGAAGCAACACCCGTTGCCTGGTCGGTAAGATCGTCCATCACGTTCATCGGATGGTCGATTGATACCGAAGCAACATCGGGATCGGCTTCCAGCGCAGGCAGAGCGCTGACCGGAATGGTAAACGCCGCTCCTTTAATCATGTGGAGCTTGCTGTGCAGACGCGCGCCCCGGCCATTCATGGTGGCGTAGTGCGACGAAGTCGGAACTTGTTTGTACTGGACGATAACTCTGACGGTTTGAGCTTTGGCGGATCCCTGCTTTGCCTTCGTCAGCCATCCCGTGAGTTCCGGAGAAATGCGTGAGAACCGTCCATTGTTCGCCGGACCGTTCATGCGCTGTCCAAACGCCAATCCCGTGGCCATCACTAGGGCCAGGACGGCGCTGATACGCTTACCCCAAGCCGCGCTGTGCCTCTCGTTGCGGCCTGCGGGTTTACGTTGTCGTGTAGTTGCCATAGAAGTCTCACCCTTTCATTCGCAAAGCGGGGGAAAGGTAGAGCTTTGTACCGAGTGTCTTGTTGCAAGGGACTAGCCAATTGATTTGCGACAAATGCTTTGTCTGCTATGACTTACAAGTCCGCATTCAGCTCATCTTGGGTCACTCTGTCCCATCGTGGGAGACGCGGGACAAAGTGTCCCACTTCGGGAATCGACAGAATGTGGATGCAACCGAAAAGGGAGTGGGATTGGGAACTCGAACAGGAGGAACCACGATTGGATCTGACTTGGTTCGCGTCGGAACTATCGTCCGGCAGCTTTTGCCGCGTAGTTGAGCGACAGGATTCTTGGCATAGCAGCGATCAAGCGACGCGTGTACTCGTGGCGGGGTGTTGTGAGGATCTGATTCGTGGTTCCTGATTCGACAATCTCTCCCTGGTGAAGGATCGCAACTCGATCGCAGATCCCTGCGACCGAAGCTAGATCATGAGAGATGTAGAGAATTGCCATGCCTGAGGTTCGGTTGAGCTCACGAAACAACTCGAGAATTTCTGACTGCGTGATTACATCCAGGGCACTGGTTGCTTCATCTGCGATCAAGAGCGCCGGACGATGCATAACCGCCATCGCGATAAGAACGCGTTGCGCCTGCCCGACACTCATCTGCGCCGGGTGCTTGGCAAGGAAGTCGTCGCCGGAGGGCAGACTCACACTGTCGAGGGCGCTTCGGATCGCGCGATCACAATCCGATGCCGTCCCGGAAGCATGCGCCCGCCACGCTTCTCGCAATTGTGTTCGAATCTTCAGGACCGGATTCAGAGCAGAGAGCGGGCTCTGGAGGACGAGCGCGATTTTCTGCCCGCGCAATTCGCGCATGCTCTTTTCGCGGAGGGTCAGCAGATCAGTCTCACCAAAGCGGATCGATCCCTGTGCATTTACGCGTTTGCGATCGAGTAAGCCGAGGATGGCCATCGCGAGCGTGCTTTTGCCGGATCCACTCTGGCCGATTAGTCCGAGGACCTCGCCTCGGCGGATTTCAAGTTCAACGTCCCGCAACACTTCAGGCTTGTTGCCATAGCGGGCGGAGATCTTGGCCGAGAGAAGAATGTCGGATTGTGGCCGTCCCATCAAAGTGATATTCCGCTAGTCTTGCCGCATTCAGTTTTTTTCGGCGGCGCCCTTCACTTTACCGAGAGCCGCTCCGCGTTCCAGTAAGTTTGCGGAACAAGGATGACAGGGTTCGCCCCATGTACATTGCCAGAGACCGCCGATAATGCATTCCGGTTCACCAGATAGATGAACGGCGTCTGTTCGACAGCGATCTCCTGCACGCGATCAAAGCTTGCTTTTCGCTTCGACGCGTCGGAGGCCGACGCTTGAGCTCGCATCAGTTTGTCAATTTCCGCTTCCCAGGTGGTCTCGGGAGCCTTCTCCGCGGGATTCCACTGGTGGTTTTCCGACGAACTCAGCCAGACATTCATTTGCTCGTTCGGGTCCAGACCGACATTGGTCAGTCCGAGCAAGATGGCCTCGTAGTCGAAGGTTTGCGTCATGCGTTCGATCAATGACGGGAAGTCGAGGGTCACCACGTTCACGTGGATTCCGATTTTTTGGAGATCTTCCTGGATCATTGTCGCCATGCGCTCGCGATACTTATTCCCGGAGTTCGTAGTGACCGAGAAAACGACCTCGTTTCCATCTTTATCTTTCAACGAGCCCTTTTCGAGTCGGAAGCCTTCCGCCTGCAGGGCCTTCAGGGCTGCTTCAGGAGCGTAGGATTGCGGCTTCAACTTGGAGTTGAACCAGAATTTGTTTGCGGGTGACACAGGGCCGACTGCCGGTTGAGCGTGCCCTCGAAACACGACCTTGGCCATGTCGTCGCGGTTGATGGCTTCCGAAATCGCGCGCCGAAAAGTTGCAGAACGAAACCAGGCCTTTTTGTAAGCGGGCAGTGGAGCCTTGGCGACCTGGTTGAACCACATCTGTTCGCTGTCAAGCGATGCGCCAGCATCGTGAACCACTTGTGGAGACGTTCCGGCTAGTTTGTCGAAATATTCACTGTCCAGCGAATTGACCAGGTCAATTTCGTTGCGTTTGAACCGGAGCATTTCAACATCGCGGTTCGGCTGGATGTCCAGTTGGACGGAATCAAGGTAGGGCAGCTTGCGTCCCTGCTCGTCGGTCTTCCAGTAATTCGGATTTCGTTTCAGCAGGACAGTCGAGCCGGCTTTGTAGTCGGCCACCATGAACGGCCCGAGCACTGCTCTTTCTTTGTTGGAGGAGTGAGCCGAAAGAATTGCGACCTGATCAAATTGGCGGTCCAGCCCTGCCACTGGGGCGGGGAATGTAATAGAGATTGCAGTCGGCGAGATGACCTTTGTCTCTACCTTGCCAGGGCCCGAACGGAACGCATCTCCCGTGGCGGAGTGCAGTGCCGGATCCATCAGTTGCTGCACCGTATAGACAACGTCTTCGGCGGTGAATGCCGTACCGTCAGAGAATGAGACGCCGCTCCGTAGCTTGAAACTAATTTGCCGATTGTCCTGTGAAACTTTCCACGACAATGCGAGTCCCGGTTCGAGAACCTGCGATTGACGGTTCATCCGCACCAGCACGCCACCGGTGAGATAGCGGATCGCCGCTGAAGCGTCGTCTTCCACTTTGAGCGGATCGAAGGTCTTAGGTTCCGAGCGCAGGCAAAAGCGCAACTGGTTCTGTGCGTCGGCCATCTCCATACCTGTCAATAGGCAGAACGCGAAAACCAGAATTGCGCGATTGTGCTTCGTCATCATCGACTCGAAACGTCTCCAATAGCTCACGCTGCCACCTCTTCGGGCTTGGAAAGCACCATCTGGAACGCCGTTACCACAATCACCAAAAGGACGAGCGGCACAAATTTCCAGGGCTCCTCGCCAACCGAAACCAAACCTTCCAATTCTTTCAATAGACTTCCCCAAGAGGGAAGCGGCTCAGCCACGCCTAATCCCAGGATCCCCAAGTTCGCCTCACTCAAGATGAAGGCGGGGATGGAAATCCAGAACTGCGCGTACAGAACGGGCTTCAAGTTGGGCAGCACCTGGATCCAAAATAGCCGTGTACGCGAAATCCCGGCTGCCCGGGCCTGTGTCACGAACCCTGAATCGCGAAGCGAACTGGCCGTCGTGCACAAGATGCGCGCTGCGCTCGTCCACCCCAGCAATCCAAGAATTAAGAACGTCACCAATACTGAAATGAGCGGCGACACATTCAGCGGCAGCAGCGCCCGAACCGTGATGAGCAAAAACAACCACGGCAGGGATAGGAACAAGTCTGTAACCGCCATCGCTGCTCGAGCCCAACGCCCGCCCAGATACCCGGCGAGTCCGCCGATCAACGCTGCCATCAGAGTCGATACGAGGGCAGCAGCCGGAGCCAGCAACAGAGAGATCCGTGTTCCGTAGAGAACCCGGGCAAAACGGTCGCGGCCGATCTCATCCGTTCCCAGCCAGTGTTCATGCGACGGTGGAGCGCCTGCAGCTTCCCGATACTGCTTTGCGTATCCCGCAGGAGCAACCCAGTTAGCAGCAAGAGACACTGCGGCGACGAGCAGCAACACGACACACGCTACTTTGCGCCAGTAGCTCATGCTTGCTGGCCTCGCCACATATGTCCGATTACATCTGCACCAGAGTTGGCCAGCAAGGTTACCAGCGTCACGAGCACCGTGATATTCATCAGCAAAGGAAGATCACGGGCCAGCGCTGCCTGCCATGCGAGCTGTCCGACTCCGGCCATACCACACAGCGCCTCGACTGGAATCGCGGCACCTACCGCTAGGCTGACGGAGACTCCGGCGAGCGCAAGCAGTTGAGGTCCGGCGACCGGGACTACATGCCAGAAGAGAATGCGAAGCTCACTCAAGCCCTTCGCCCGTGCCGCGACTATGTGAGGCAATGAATATGCTTTCGCCAGAAGGTTGCGCGCATAGCGGTAGTCGCGCGGAAAGATAATCAACCCGATCGCAAGCGCACCAGGAACATTCCAGAGTACCGACAGCAGGGCTAATACCGCCGCTGGAATGCAAATCAGTAGACCAGTCAGCGCAGTGGCCAGCGTATCGTAAGCAAACGCCCGCAGCCACGCCGCACTTAGAGCCAGCGTCATTACTGCGATCCAACTGATCAGTAGACCGCCGCCCACGATTCGGGCGGTTAGCGGAGCGCGCTCGATCAAGAGCGCGGTGACCGGCTGACGTAGAGAGGTAGAGGTCCCAAGGTCTCCTCGAATTGCACCTTTTACCAAGGCGACGTAAAAGCGAAAGATGTTTCTTTGCTCAGCTCGACTCTGGCGCAGTGCATGAATGCTTTCGGAACTTAGATGCGGGTCAAGCTGTTCCTGGTCGGAATCGAATCCCGGCGCCAGCCTGACCAGGGTGGCGCAAAGGAAGCCACCAAGCAAAGCGGTCAGAATCAAGGTGATTCCATGCCGCGCAATTGTCCGCCCGAGCATGGTCGAAGGTCTCCTAATTTGCTACCGCACCGCGAGACTTCTCTTCGCGAGCCGCAGCTTCCGCGTGATGAATCTGTTTCATGGAGTACATCCGCCGGTCGGCCTCGGCGAGCAGGCGCTCGACATCGAAACCATCGTCTGGACAAAAGGCCATTCCGACGCTAAGGGTGATGAGTTCACGTCCACAAACGTGCTTTCCAGATTCGATTGCTGCCTGGTTCAGCCGTTCAGCTTTCTCTTTCGCCGCGTCGGCGGTGAGACCTGGAGCTGTAATGACGAATTCGTCTCCTCCCATGCGGGCAACGTAGTCATACCCGCGGCAGACATCCTTGAGCCGGGTCGTGAATTCGCGCAGGAGTTTGTCTCCCTCTAAGTGGCCAAATGAGTCGTTGATCTGCTTGAACCCATCAATGTCGCAAACTAGCACGGCGAGGGATGTTTTCATCCGTCGGCAACGAGCCACTTCCTGCGCCAGATGTACGAACAGGGAGCGGGCGTTGGGCAAACCGGTGAGATAGTCGGTCGTTGCGGAGCTTTCCGCCTGCTGGTACTTCAAGGCGTTTTCCACCGACAGTGCAACCTTGGATGCGACCGCCAACAGGATTCGCAGGTGGTCCGGAGTGAACGCGTCGCGATTGGTCTGGTACATGGCGAGCACTCCGACTACGCCATTCAATCCCTCAAGAGGCACGACCAGAGCAGACTGTAACGGAGTTGTCTGCTTTCCAGGATCGGCCGAGTAACCTGCTTCGACCTGCGGATTTCCATTCACGATCGGCCGGGAATTCTCCGCGACCCAGCCACAAAGTCCTTCTCCGACCCGGATCTTTAGCGACGACAAAGCGCGGAAGTTTTCACCACTCACGAGTTCCGGCAGCAGCCACCCGTTGCGGTTGACGAACACTGCAATCGAGTCGTATGGAATCATCTTTCGCAGCCGCATCGACAGGACCGACAACGTTTCGCTCAGGCTTAGAGAAACGCCGAGATCCTGGCTCAACTCAAACATGGTTTGAGCTTCCTGGCGTGCAGAAGCAATTGAGCTCAAGAAATCCGTGTTTTCGATGGCGCTGTGCGTGGGTTCCGTTCGCTCGAAACCTGCCGCAGGAGCCAGGCCACGTTCGACGCGAACCGATCTCGATAGGCCGCTGGTAACTTGCGTGTCTTCAGACATCTGCGCCATGCGCTCAAGTTCGATATAACGGCTCTCGAGTATCGAGACGATCTGTGGGTCAAACCATGTGCCGGCTTTTTCTTTTACTTTGGCCATCGCCTCCGAAAGCGGCAGAGCGGGCCGATATTGCCGATGAGAAGCCAGGGCATCCAGGCAATCCACCGCGGCCAGAATGCGCGCTCCAATAGGAATGTTCTCGCCGGCGAGCCCTTCTGGATAGCCGGAGCCATCCCAGCGCTCGTGATGCGAACGAACGATCGGAGCTACTGGATAAGGAAAAGCGACCCGGTCAAGGATTTCTGCTCCAACGAGAGGATGAACTTTCATCTTCTCGAACTCTTCCGGCGTCAGCTTGCCCGGCTTGCTGATGATCTGTTCGGGAACGGCAAGTTTTCCGATGTCGTGAAGCAGTGCGGCCGCGCGTAGAGCCTCAATCTGCTCTTCCCCAAGGCTTAACTCTTTCGCCATTTCGACTGCGTACGTGCGCACGCGCTGCAAGTGCGTATGAGTAGTGTGATCCTTGGCTTCGATCGCCAGCGCCAGCGCCTCGATCGTCCTCATATTCAGTGAGGCGATCTGCTCCACGTGGCGTTTCTCAACTTCCACTCGTTCCTTTTCTGCTTCCAATCGACCAAGGTAGAGCCGATAGGAACGGTAAACCCAGTAAATAAGAGGAAGGACCAGAAGCGAAGTCTGCCAACCCGCACTGCGGTTGACGATGCCCACCAATCCTACGGCTGCCGCACCCACCAGGTAGTAGGGAAACGACCAGAAATAGCATTCTGACCAGACTTTTCGACTGGATTTTCCTTCCGTCAGCGCAATCACGATCGAGATCGGCAGTGTATTGGCGAAGAAAAACACCAAGGCCGACATCATCAGCAGAATGGGCTTGTTCGATCCGAATCTTCCCGCAAGGGAATGGTAGGTGAGAAAAGTCAGCGCGCTGGCATTTGCCATCATGCCCGCTACGTTGAACAACACTTTCACAGGATCGAGCCTTCCGCGTAGCTGCCAGACACTCTGCGCCAGACTCGCTGTACATCCAATGAGAAGGGTTTCGGGAAGACTGAGTTCGAGAACGCCCAGCAGAATAAAGAGGAAGTTCACCGACATCGTGCCATCGATGCCTGGCAATTGCACTTTCAGCCCGGAAGCCAAAACTGCCACAGCCAGGTAACAGGCGAATCGCATTGGGTCTTGCGACTGCCAATGAAATAACGCAAACGCAAGCACCACAACGCCAATGGACGCTGTGACGCCAACGAAAGCCTTCGTCTGAATCGACAACTCGTCGGCTTGAGCTTTCATTAACCGAATTCCCGCACGGCAGCTTGCTTGGGGGGTCGCTCGAATCGTATTGCAAAGACTGGGGATTCAGTAGCTTACTTTGGTAACCTGCAAGTTCCGACGGCTCCGCCGGCAAGGGTTTTTTCGCCGGATGAACAAAACGCTTGATCGCAGCTTTCTCGGATCGAAGCGCATTACCTTCGTTATGTCCTTTGGATAACCCGCACAGCGGGAAGTTCCTTGCCTGTGTCAACATCAATCCCAAACTGCTCGACTTATGCCGACGTCGCACTCCAGTTCGCAGCTGAATGAATCCTCGCCGGTCGCGAGGACTGACGGCGCCGTCAAGCAAGGGGCAGCTGCCCTTCAACGGGGAGTTTTTTACGCCGACCTGCAAGGGCAATTCGGAGCGTGTAACGCTGAATTTGTGAAGATGTTCGGCTATGCCATTGCCGAACTAATCGGACGTGATTTCTCAGTCCTCTTTGCTCAGGGACCACAAGCAAACGGGAAAGAACGAGAGCAGTTACGGAAGATTATCCTGGCAACCACAACAGCCGAGGGTGATTACCGTGCTTCACTCTTTGCTCAACCGAAAAATGGGTCGAGTTTCGCAGTGGAGTTTTCGGCAACGTTGCTCCGCGATTCCGGTTTCAAGCCGGCCGCGATGGTTGTAGTCGTAACCCAAGGTGCGACTCCGGTTAACAGCTCTGCCGGAGTGGGCGGGGCGAACAAGGCTACTGGAATCATATCGCGAAGAATTGACGACACCGAGTTCATTCTCGCCAGTCCGGTCATGCACAGATTCATGGGGCTCGTCGATCGCGTCGCCAGCCACACTGAAACGGTATTGATCACCGGCGAAACCGGCACCGGCAAGGAACTTATTGCGCGAACGATCCACGAAGCTTCGAGTCGCCGGAATCGTCCCTGGGTCGACATCAACTGCGCTGCGCTTCCCGAAAACCTCGTCGAGAGCGAATTGTTCGGATACGAAAAAGGCGCTTTTAGCGGCGCGGACGCATCGAAGCCAGGTTTGTTCGAGCTTGCCGATCGCGGCACCTTGTTCCTGGATGAAATTGGCGAGCTGCAACTGCAGACGCAGGTAAAACTGCTGCGTGTGCTGGATGGCCAGCCGTTTTATCGGCTCGGTGGACATCGCAAAATAAAAGTAGATGTCCGCATTGTTGCGGCTACCAACCAGGATCTTGAAACTGCGGTAAGGGAAGGCCGCTTTCGACAGGATTTGTTCCACCGACTGGGACAGTTCCAGTTGAGAGTTCCACCGCTACGCGAACGCCCCGAAGACACGGTTGCGTTGGCTGAACATTTTCTCCGTTTGAAGGCGCCGGCAAAGCATTTCTCTGAGCAGGCAATCTCTGCCCTCCTGTCGCATTCCTGGCCGGGCAATATCCGCGAATTGCGCAACTTGGTCGCGAGGATGGCTATGGAATCAGCCGGTAGCCAGATCGATTTCTCCAAATTGACTGCGGCTTTGACGGGAGAGCCGTCGGCCCTTCGCCAGACAGCATCCATGCCGGTCAGCAATCTCGACAGCATGGAAGAACAAATGATTATCAAGGCGCTTGAGCGCACGGGCGGACAAAGAACCTTGGCCGCTGAGCAACTTGGAATTTCGCGGCGTACTCTCAGCCGCAAGTTGAAGGAATACAACATCAATTTCGCGCCCGGGGATTCCACCGCGTCGTTAGGGTGTATCAGCAACGAGCAGCAGAAGTTCTTCCGCGCGAGAGTAGAGATAGCCGTCACGGTCCGCAATTCGCAAGGGGAACAGGTCCAGGTTCAGGGAATCAATCTCAGCACCGGTGGCATGGGACTGGACGGAATCAAGGATCCTCTACGGTTTACCGGCATGGTAGATGTCAGCTTTGTCCTGCCTGACAGTGATGTTCAATTTCAGGCGAAGGCCCGCCTTATGTGGATCGGCGATGAAGGCCGAGTGGGGATTCGTTTTGCCGTGATCGAGCCTGCGCTATTCGAGCAGTTGCAGCATTGGACCAACCGCAAGATGAAAGAAGAAGGTTGGGAATTTCCAGCCTGACCTGACTGTGGCTGCTTGGTCCAGGCCGTTCTGGAGTACTTCCGATAATTTACAAGACTTGCCAGACGGTATCGAGTACCGTTCCGTCCACCCATTTCACGACGGCGACTGGCCGCTCACGTCTTTTCGGACGGCGAGGCTTTCCTCCGCAGATGCGTTCGACTTCCTTTTTGATCTCCTCGAACGGGCGAATCGGAAGTGTCGAACCCTTCACCGCATCGATCAGGTCCTGTCGCCGGGGATTAATCGCAATGCCACGTTCTGTCGCTATTACGTCAATCATTTCGCCCGGACCACAAAGCGTTGTCACTTCATCCACGATTACGGGCTTCGCTCCAGAGCCCTGATCCAAGTTTGTGTAACTTGCTCACGTAACTGGGGATCCTGAATCCAGTCGATCTCCGGCCAAAGGCGCTTGACGGTCTCTCGCATACCGGTGTCCGATGGGAACCATTGAGGCTAAGCTGGCACGATGTGTCCTATCCGCGACTGCATTCACACGGGTCTGTGATTGGACCACCGAGGTAAACCGATCACTGGCGGGGGATGGGGTGTGACTGATAACTAAGAGGATGTAGCCTTAAGGGATTTGCAGAAGAGCTCTGACATCCTTGTCGAATACGGCCGGATCTGTGGCGCCCATGTGCTTGCTATAGATACGTCCCTCGCGGTCGATAACGAAGGCAATAGGCAGGCCGAGCACGCCTCCGTACGCCCAACCCACGTCCGCGGTCCCCATCACCACCGGATAATTGATGTGAAATTGCTGGTAGAACGGGCGAACGGGTTCGGGGCTGTCATCCATGGAGACACCGATAATCTGCAGCCCACGATCGCCATACTTTTGTTGCATTTCGACGAAGTGAGGAGTCTCTTCGCGGCAGGGAACACACCACGTGGCCCAGAAATCCAGGAGAACGACTTTCCCTCGGTAAGACGAAAGACGAAGTTGTCCGCCGTCGAATTGGGGAAGAGTAAAGTCCGGAGCCAGTTTCTTCTCAGCTTTTACGGTCTTTACGCCACCATGAGCAGAAGAGTTGTGCCATAGCACATACGCCACCACGATCGCAGCTAGGGCAACGAGCGCTACTATCGCCGATCTTGCCTTCGATTGCAGGGCCTACTCTCCTTTTGCCGTTGGATATCCCTTGTCCACCCAGTTGGTGCCGAAGTTGTCTGAGATGTACAACACCTTCACATTTGTGAATCCCATGGTGTGCAGCGCCTCATCGGCAGGCTTGACGTTTGGGCAATGGCTCCAGGGGCAGCATCCGCAATAAAGGACGATGAACTTGTTCCGGGGCAACGATTCAACCCGCTTGCGAAGTTGCTGCAATCCCGCGTCACTCGCGGCAGCACCCACATATTCGGAGCCGGGAATATGCGCTTGCAGAAAAAGTGTGTGAGATCCGACCTGTAGAATGACAGGCTTCTCGTTCCCGGATTTCAGGATTTTGACCAAATCTTCCGGGTTGATGAGTCTTCCCGGTGCGATAGGACTCCATTGCGCGAACGATTGTGTGGAGAGCAGACACGCGATAGCGAGCGAAAGAAGGACGACTCGTCGACTAGTCATAACGGTTTTCATAAAAAGGACCCGAACTAAGATTGCGAGAAAAAGCATACAACGACCAGCCCTTGTTCTCTATCTGCCAGCCAATTCTCGTAAGCGCGTAGCTACAATCTCAGGAGTGATATCGCGCTGAGGATTTCCCAGCATTTCGAATCCAACCATAAATTTCCGGATTGTCGCTGAGCGCAGCAGTGGAGGATAGAAATGCGCATGAAAATGCCATTCTGGATGATGTTCGCCATCCGTGGGCGACTGATGAAATCCCATCGAATAAGGGAAGGGAACTCCAAAAACTTTGTCGTATGTCGAAGTAATACTGTGCAGCATCTCGCTCAGATTCCGGGCATCCTGAGGCGTAAATTCATTCATGCTTCCGATGTGTCGTCGGCTGCAGACCAGGACTTCAAACGGCCAAACCGCCCAGAAGGGTACAACAGTTATGAATCCTTCGTTCTCGAACAATAACCGCTGCCCCTCATGTTGCTCGACGCCGATGTAGTCACAGAGGAGGCATCGATCGTGTTTCTGCTGGTACGCGCGCTGAGCCGTGAGTTCTTTGGCTGGTTCCACCGGTAAGGAAGCCGTCGCCCAGATCTGGCAATGGGGGTGCGGATTGCTCGCACCCATCATTGAGCCGCGATTTTCAAAGATCTGGACACAGTGAATTGTTTGGCGATTGCCCAACTCGCGAAATTGTTCCATCCATGTTTGGACCACGGGTTCAATCTCTTTGGTGCTCATGGTGGCGAGGGTCAAATCATGCCGAGGCGAGAAACAGATCACGCGGCAGATTCCGGGTTCACCCTGCGCGACCAGTAGCCCAAGTCCGCCGATGTCGAGGCGCTCGGATTCTGTAGCTGGCTTCAGAGCAGCGAAGTCGTTATCAAATACGAAAGTAGACGTGTATGCAGGATTCCGCGTACCGCCAACCCGCGCGTTCCCGGGACACAGATAACAACTAGGATCATAGGCTGGTTCGGCCGTGGTGCTGAGTTGAGCCACTTCTCCCTGCCACGGACGCGTGGCGCGGTGCGGCGACACCAGCACCCATTCATTGGTGAGGGGGTTTAGCCTGCGATGCGGATCTTCCGTAATCCTCAATGGTTTCAGCCTCGCAGCATTTTACGACGAGCGCCTGCCGGGCAGGTGAATACATGGCCGGTATAACAGCTTCTATACGCACGATGTGACGTGATCGCGCGCACATTCGAGGATCTTCTCTCTTATCTAAAATTTTATTTAGTCAGGAAGGGCTATCGGATGGCGTCCGCGGACAGAAACCGCCTCTCTATCTTGTTCGCCTTCTTCATTCTGCTACTCGTATTCGCCGTCTCCTACCATCCTACGAATGCGTTGAGCCGTCCCGCTGATTCGAGGAGTACAACCACAATTCCGGTGCGAAGGTAATCCGGGCGCCGCTTCGCAAGGAAACGTCCCAGAAAACAATATCTGGAAGATATGCATCAGAGGACTGACACTACAGCGAGTTGATCATCATCAATGCGAAGAGCAGCGGCAGGTAGATGACAGTAGCCTGCAGTACATGTCGGGCGCGCATCTTGGATCGCGCAGCGGCCAACGGTAAATTGAGAAACGCGAGGCGAATTCCGAAATAAAGCATTGCCAGTCCCAGGACCAACGCTCCAACTAAATAAATTTTGCCCGCCATCCCCATATAACTGGGTAAAAGGCTGACTGGAATCAACGCTACACTGTAAGCAAGAATTCGCCGCGCAGTCGATCTTCCATCATCCTCCACGACGGGGAGCATTTTGACTCCGCCTTTTTCATAATCTTCGCGGTACAACCACGCAATCGAGAAGAAGTGAGGGAACTGCCAGACGAAAAGAATCGCAAACAAAATCAAGGTTTCCCACTCGAGTCGGCCGCGAACTGCCGTCCACCCGAGAACTCCCGGCATCGCTCCCGGAAAGGCCCCTACGAATGTACAGATTGGAGAAATGCGCTTTAGCGGAGTGTAAGCCGCCAAATAGACGACGGAAGTCAGAAAGGTCAGCAGTCCAGTAAGCGGGTTCGTGAAGATGGCAAGATAAAATGATCCGCCGATCGACATCAGCGATCCCACCATCATTGCATGAACGAGGCTCATGCGGCCGGCTGGAATCGGCCTCAATGCGGTCCGTCGCATATTTCTGTCCACGTCGTGTTCCATCACTTCATTCAGCGCTGCCGTCCCGCTCGAAACCAGACCGATTCCGAGTAGCGCATGCAATAGCCCAAAGCTAAACCAAGGCGCACCCGCCTTGTGGGCGCCAAAGAAGTATCCACACCACGCAGTCATAATGATCAGAGTCGTGACCCGCAGTTTGGTCAACTCGGCGTAATCGTGGAGGAGGGAACCTGCCCGTGTTCGGAGACCAGTCACAGCAACGCTAATCGAGCTCATGAGTTAGGCCGTAATCATTTGGGAGAAAACCATGCCAATCGGCCCTGCGGACCCCATCCGCAAGGGCTCAAGGAATGCATACGTACTCTGATCACTTTTGAAAGTCAAGCGAAAACGGAACCCGCTGTCTCTTGAGAGGCTATCACATCGAGGCGCGCTGCGGGCATCGACTGGTTATTCGCTTCCTGAAGAAGATGTTGACTCAAAAACCTCCGGCGGGTCAAAGAAGCACCTGTGCCAGAATGCGGAATCGGTGAGCGCCCCGGCTCTCCACTGTTGAAGAACGGGAAGAGTTGCACCAATCATTCCGCCATCGGCGGAGTCGAAAATAACTACCACTCCCTGCAATTCCTGCTTCTTTTCGGCGATTTCCCCGTAGCTCTTGTTCAAAAGGAACTTGGCGTACTCCAGCCGTTCTTTCGTTCCCGCATTTTTGGCAGCTTCATCCACTTTTTGCACCGAGATGATTTTCACATTTTTGCCGCGAAGCGGTTCCCAATCCCCCGGGAAAGGTGCTGTCTCCTCGCGAACCACATGGAAAAGATCTGCTACCGGCATCGCTGCCGGCGAAGACGAAGTCGCGGTATCGGCAATACCGTTCGGCATCTCGACGCTGTTTCGCCAGATCCACCCTCGTGAAAGCCCCGAGATCCGAACGTGTACCCAATCAGCATTAAAGTCGAGCAATTCGAATTCATCATGCATGCTGGCAAGAAATTCGGTTTTTGCGGAGAGGCTTGGAGTTGCGACAACAGGTGTTCCCGATTTCTTAACAGCAACCAGATTCTTCGGATGCGCCGTGTTTTTCAATATCTGCTCGAGATTGTCGGCTTCAGCCTGTAACGGGTTGGCTGACTTAGCAGTCGGGTTCGACCGCCCGTCGCTGGCGGACAAGGCGGAGCTCAAGTCCGTTCCCGCACTCGATGACAGCTTGCCGTTCCCGCCCGAAAACTTGCGCTCGGGTTCGGGTGCCGCGGGATGCTCCGGAGGATTTGGGCGAGGAGTCTCTGCCACGATGGGATTCGTGGTCTTCTCCGACGGGACGCTGGAGAGCTCTTCTGTAAGCTGATCGAGCAGATCGGATTCAAGTCGGCCGTTTGATATCAGCAATTGGTATCCCGAGTGTGCGTTGGTCGGATCGGAATACCAGGCCGTCACTTTGGCTTTCATGCGAACGACAAGCCCTCCCGATGAGCTCGGCAGGATCTCGCTGCTCACTTGGTAATAGCCTCGCCGGTAACGGTCGAAGGAAACTTCTGTGGGGTTGGCGAATCCCTCGAGCACCGGCAACCGCCCTGCCATATTGCCTTGAATCGCTTTCAGGGCTTTTTCTATTGCCGCCTTCGATTGCGGAAACCTGCGTTCCACCGGAGCTGCTTGTGCGCCCGCAAACGCCGCGGAAAACGCGAGTGCCAGCCCGAGCACGATCTCCAATGAGGCGTGGGTTCTCATGGGACCAACTCCAATTCATCTCGGAGCATCCATCCGTGCTGTCCGTCATGAGTTTCCACGCCGAACCAGTAGGGCGTCGAGATTACGATCAAAACCTCCGCACCCGCCGGCAAGGACTGAACAGTACTAGAGGTATGAAAAGGAGCGGCCTTGAGTGCCGCCCCGGGAGCTTTGACGATTCTCTGCACCTGCCGTCGCAGTTCATGGACGCGATCTTCCAGGCTGACAGGCTGCGCGGGCTCCACAACAGGAGTGGTGTTCTCTTTCATTTGCGCTACTGGGGCAGCGGGGCTAGCGACGGCCGCCGCCGTTTCGGCGGGCGATGTGGGCTCTTCCATTAGCGCAATTTCACGGTTTTTGGAAGAGGAGGATGACTGCGTCGCGAGGGATTCCTTCGACTTTTCGGCTTCCGCTGCTTGCGACTTCATCAAAGCGATGGCATCAAGCCTGTCGTGAATGTCCTTGTACTCAGCTCCCTCGACCGAACCGTTCGAAGGATGCGAGACATGTCGAAAATCTTCGACATATTTGGCATCGATGCGTAGAACTGTGTGTTTATCGTCTTGCCCTTGAACAACATAGCGGACCGCGACGGTACCCGAGTCGTTGGTATTCTTGAAATTCCAGGGATCCAGTGCCTTGAAGCGAACTTTGTAATAGACTTTCCCGCCTTCCGCCCATTCGGGAAAAACTTTAGTCGCGCTAGCGGCCTCCGCCCCAGACATGTATTCGTCTTTGCTGTATTCCTTGGTACCTCGAATGATTCCGTTTTGTACAACATCCTGAACAACTTGGGCTACTTCGCTCTCAGGAAATGGCAAATTGACGATTAGGCCGGCCCCATACTGAGTGGCGTCTTTTTCCCTTGCGGACGCCGCCTGAATCCCAAGCAACAAGATTAGTGTCACCAGGACTCGTCTGATCAGATTGCTCCCAAATGTCCTTTTTCTACAGCCCCTTGCAGCGATTTGAGATCTTACAAGACGATTAAAGTCCGAGTTTTCCACAGCCGTGCTCCCCGTTGGGCAAGACTCTCAGCTCCGCCCTGATCTGTCAACTCCCACGTACTTGCTTGATTTTGCTTGCCAAAGCGAAGGGGTCGATTCCTTTGACGCTGTAAAATAAATGTAAAAAAATTGTGAAAAATGTCTTGCAAGCTGATTTATGCCCGTAGTAGCATTCCCGCCCGGTACGGTGGTAGGACCTAAACCCAAAAATGGTTTGGATGCTTGACCGGCACACGTCTCTAGGTTTGGAAGGGGTTTCCAAGCCGGGTACGTCCTGGTTTTTCTCGCCTTCGCATTGTGGGAATGCAGCTTATTGTTGAAAAACACAGTTACTTGAGGAGTGCGGCATGCATATGGGGATGCAGTCGAGCTACCGTGGAGTATCTGGTTCCAGCAGGTACTTCCTAACCGCTGCTCTGGTCACAACTTTTCTTGTCCTGAGCGGCAGCCAACCGGCGAACGCCCTTCCTGCCTTCGCCCGCAAGTATGGGCTCCGTTGTTCCGCATGTCACGAATCATGGCCAATGCTGAACTACTTCGGCCAGAAGTTTAAGGACAATGGCTACCAGTTGATGAACGACAAAGATTCGCCAATCTGGCAGAACCCGTCTTATTGGCCGATCACGTTACGCATCACGCCGTTCTGGAGCCGCGAAAGTATCAACAAAATCTCTACCGATGCGGCCAGTGGGGTCTCTAGTTTAGCCACGACGGGTTTCAATCTCGGCGGTCTGGACATTTTGACCGGCGGCACCCTGGAAAAGAACATTTCTTTCCTGCTCGTACCCTCGTCCGATGAAAATGGTGCGTTTCACTTTGAGTCGGCGAACGTTCGTTTTGACAATCTGTTCCACAGCCCATGGCTGAACGTGAAGGTCGGAAAGTTCGAATTGGACAGCTTTATTTCTGAAAAGCGCACTCTTACCCTATCCGGGGCAGGAGGCGGTTATCAGTTGTTCCATTTCATTCCGGTCAATGATGGCAACATCTTTGGCCAACTTGGCGACAATCAACTCGGCGCGGAATGGATGGGCCACTCGTTTAATGACCGAACTCGGCTATCGGCAGCAGTGTTTAGCTCAACTGACGGTAACCCCGACGTCCCGTATGGGCAAAACTCATACACAGCGTTCTTCGCGGGGAGCCAGGCTTTTGGAGCGGGCAAACTCGGTGTGCAGCGAGTCGGTGGTTACGCGATGTTCGGAGCCGCGCCGACTAGTTATCTCACCAGCGGCGGTGTACCGGTTGTCGGTTCGGGCACCAGTAACAAGAGCTTTAGCCGCGTAGGGTTCGAGGGACTGTTCTACCTCGGCCAGCACCTTGATGTCCAGGTATTCACACAACATGGGTCAGATGATGCCTGGTTTGGCGCCTGCTTCGGAGACGTCGTGACGGGCACCTGCGATCCAGCGAACAACCCCGGCGCCGGCGCTGGAGCGACACTACCCGCGGGATTCCGAAATCCCACATGGAACGGCGCCTTCGTCGAAACCCATTTCGTATACAACCCGCAGTTCACGATCTTCCAACGATCTGAATGGGTGCGGATGTCTCAGCAGGCAGATCCTGCAGCGGTCTCAAACCTGGGGAACATTGACAATTACGTCTTTGGCTACCGTTATAACCCGTTCATGACGAGCCGCGCCGGATTTGCCTTCCACAACGAATACTCGTGGATTCGGCAGCGGGGCACGGCGCCTGATGGCACTGACCTGACCAGCAGCAGCATTATGTTGGGCTTTGATTTTGACTTCTAAGGAACGAGGAGACCGGCGATGAAAAACTCAAAACAGCTGACGTTTCGAATCGGACTGGGATGCCTCGTTCTCGGAGTGTTATCCCTTCCACTTTCGGCCCAGGATGCTCCCGATGTCGGACCACATCCTGCGCAACCACTGAAAAACATGGAAAGTCACATTGGCAAGGTGACGGGCCACGCTAAAGACGGCAAAATGGATTACCGTCGCTACTGCGCCGGATGCCACGGCGATCTAGGTGACGGCAACGGGGAGAACGCTCAGTGGCTCGATCCCAAGCCCCGAGACTTCACCATCGCGACCTTTAAATGCCGCTCAACACCTACCGGCACCCTGCCTACCGACGAAGATTTGTACAACACCATCGGCCGCGGCGTGACGAACTCCAACATGCCGATTTGGAATACCTTCACGGATCAGCAGCGTGCCGATCTTGTGGCCTACATCAAGACGTTTTCGCCACGATGGGAGAAGGAGAAAGCCGGAGAACCGATCAAGATTGCTGCGGAACCTCCGGTGACAATCGGTAGCATTTCTCATGGCAAAGCTCTTTTCACCAAGATGGAATGCTGGAAGTGTCACGGGCCGGAGGGCAAGGGAGACGGTCCTTCTGCGGCGACGCTGACCGACAGCAAAGATCAGCCGATCCGCCCCTACAACTTTGCCGCTGGCAGTGATGATTCCCGTTTCAAGTGCGGCGGGGAGAATCAGGATATATACCGGATTTTCATGACGGGCGTGGATGGTACTCCGATGCCATCTTTTTCCGACAACATTCAGCCGAACGACGCGTGGGATCTGGTGCACTTCCTGCGCACCCTACAGGTCCATCGCAAGAGCAAAGAGAACGACGTCTTAAAGGCGGCGGGTGGAAAGATTCCTCCGTACGAAGAGAAGGCGGCACCAGCCAGTCAGCCCTCAAGCGGAGCCGCTGGAGGCAAGTAGGAGTGATTCAGGTTTTCAGCCCGAGGAGGCAACAGATGCGTACGAGAAATTTCAGCATTGCGGCGGCAATGCTGGTGCTTTGTCCGGTACTCACCTTCGCTGGCACCATCAGCGGCAAAGTGACGTACACGGGAACACCGGTCAAGCAAAAACCAATCAGCATGGCGAAGGAGCCCAGCTGCGACAAGCAGCATCCGATTCCTATTACAACCGAAACCATTGTTACCGGTGCAAACAACTCTCTGGAAAATGTGGTGGTTTACATCTCCGCGGGCGCCGATGATGCTAACGCCCCAGCCCAGGCAGTCACTTTCACGCAAAAGGGCTGTCAGTACATTCCTCACGTTATCGCGCTGCATACCGGCCAGGAATTGCACGTGGTCAACGGTGACCAGACTTCGCACAACATCCATCCCATGCCCAAGTCAAATCCCGAATGGAACAAATCGCAGCCGCCGGGAGCTCCGCCGATTGTTCAGAAATTCGATAATGCCGAATTCATTTCGGTGAAGTGCCAGATCCACCCCTGGATGCACGGATGGTTTGCGGTATTGAAGACGAATCACTATGCAATTTCCAGCGATGGCGGATCCTTCTCATTACCGAACCTGCCTCCTGGCAAGTACACCGTCACCGCTTGGCACGAAGACTACGGGACTCAAACCCAGGAGGTGACTATTACGGGTAACGAGACGAAGTCCATCGACTTCAGCTTTAAAGCAAAAGCATTCTGAGTTCGGAGGAACCCGGTCACGGGCCGATGCGAGGGAACATGGGCGGCAAGGTATTTGCTGTGCTGATTGTGGTGATTGCATTGCTCTCGGCAATTCCCATCATCAATCACACATTCATGGGTGCAAGTGTAACTCTCCCTGAGGACATCTCAACTCATGGAAAGGCGATCGACGAACAACTATCGGTCACCATGGCTGAAGCAGGAATCTCTTTTCTGGCTGCGCAACTCGTCTTGGGACTCTTCGTGTGGCAATTCGCTCATCGCAAGGGAGGACCTACGAAGAAATTTCCGGGCGGCGCTACCGCGCTGGTGATCGTTGCGTTCCTCTTCGTCGGCGCCGAGGTGCTTGCGCTGGGGATGGTCGGCTCGAAAGCATGGGCCACCGTGTACTTCAAGCCCGCGTCGAGTGATGCGATGCAAGTGCAGGCACAAGCCGGACAGTTCGCTTTTTATTTCCGCTATCCGGGAGCCGATGGCAAGTTCGGCTCCATTCATCCGGAAAAAATCGATGAGGGCAACTCCAACTTCTTCGGTCTGGATCCGGAGAACGATATTCCCGCGCGCGATGACATTACTTCGGGCGAGCTCGTCGTCCCGGCAAATAAAGAAATACATCTGATGCTGCACGCCAAGGACGTCGGTCACTCGTTCTACGTTCGCGAGCTGCGGATTCAGCAGGACTTCGTGCCCGGCCTAGATTTATCCCTGCATTTCACCGCTACCAAAGTAGGGAAGTACGAGATTGTTTGCACTCAGCTGTGCGGCCTCGGCCACTACAACATGAAATCGTATTTGAACGTGATGTCGCAGGAAGATTTCGACAAGTGGTTGAAGTCGCAATCGAACTAGTATTCGTCGTCCTCAGCACGAGCCGGGACGCTAGCGCCACTCCATCGCGAGGTTAGGTTCATGTCCGAGATGTCGGTACACGCGGGGCCTCACGCAGCACCCACAAGTTTTATTCGCAAATACGTTTTCAGTCTGGACCACAAGGTGATTGGGCTGCAGTACTACGGGCTGGCTTTGGCTGCGGTCGTGACTGGCATGGTTCTGTCCTGGATCATGCGCGTACACCTCGTCTGGCCAAACGCGCCCATTCCAGGATTGGGCTGGCTCTCAAAGGTGGGCGCTCCCGGTGGCGTCGTGACTCCCGAGTACTACCTGCAGTTGCTTACCATGCACGGCACGCTGATGGTGTTCTTCGTTCTCACCAACGCACCCTTTGCCGCTTTCGGCAACTACTTCCTTCCGATCCAGATCGGCGCTGAGGACATGGCCTTCCCCCGTTTCAATATGATGTCGTTCTGGACGACGTTCGTCGCGTTCTGCATTCTGTTGTCCGCGTTCTTCGTGGGAGACGGTCCGCCACTTTCGGGATGGACCGGATACGCTCCCTTAAGCGCGGTCGGAGCCGATGCCGGGCCGGGTCAAGGGATCGGGCAGAGCTTGTGGGGTATTTCAATCTTTGTTTTTTGTATCGCGTCTCTTCTCGGGTCGCTGAACTTCATTGCCACAACTTTGGATCTTCGCACGAAAGGCATGACCCTTTCCCGCATGCCGATTGTCACCTGGGCATGGTTCATCACTTCGTGTATCGCGCTGCTCGCGTTCGCGGTTCTGCTGCCTGCATGCCTTCTTCTTATTCTCGATCGTACGGCTGGAACCAGCTTTTTCATACCGGCAGGCCTCAACGTGGCCGACCATATTCAGCCTCACCAGGGCGGATCTCCGCTATTGTGGCAACACCTTTTCTGGTTCTTCGGTCATCCCGAGGTTTACATCGCGATCCTACCGGCGATTGGAATCGTGAGTCACATCCTGATCTGCAACATGCGCAGGGACATGTTGAGCCATCGGGTCATTATCTATTGCATGATGGCCATTGGATTCCTCAGCTACATGGTCTGGGGACACCATATGTTCCTGAGCGGGATGAATCCCTTCTCTGCGCTCGTTTTCTCTTTCCCCACATTGATGATCACGATTCCGGCCACGATCATGACGTTGATCTGGCTGGGCAGTTTGTACGGATCAAATCTCCGGATCAATAGTGCCTCGCTGTTCTGCCTGGGGTTCATCTCGATGTTCGTGAGCGGTGGCGTGAGCGGTTTTTTCCTGGCGCAACCCTCGATCGACATCTACTTGCATGCCACCTATTTCGTGGTGGGTCATTTCCATATGGTGATGGGCGTAGCCGCGATCATGGGGGTATTTGCCGGAACCTATTTCTGGTTCCCGAAGATGACCGGCCGAATGATGAATGAGACGTTAGGGAAGTGGCACTTCTACCTGACGCTTATCGGTACCTACGCCATCTTTATGCCGTTCCACTATCTTGGGCTCGCCGGGAACGTCCGCCGTTACTCTGCTTTCCAGGATGACTTTCTTGTGCCGCTCATCCCCGTTCACAAGTTCATCACCTACGCCGCCCTGTTCACCGGGGCCGCCCAGCTTATCTTTATCTTTAATCTGGTCCATAGCCGATTTAAGGGCTCTCCTGCTCCTCCGAATCCGTGGGAATGTACATCGCTCGAATGGTCGACGCCCTCCTCTCCGCCGCCCTTCGACAACTTTGGCGGACAGCATCCAGTCGTACACCACGATCCTTACCAATATGGCGTGAAAAGCTCGACGGGGGATTACGTTATGCAGACATCTCCCGAGCAGACAGAAGTGGCATCTTAAGTGCGTCCCAGGGAGTAGCTATGGCAACAGTCCTGCAACCGCCGCAAGCCGAATTCGAGCAGGATCCGTCCCGACAGCCCGGCGGTGGCTCCGGTGGTGGATTCCGCAACTTGACACCGAACGGCGGGACTGTGCGCCTCGTGAAAGATCCGTCGACGTCGCCCACACGCACGGGAATCTGGGTCGGTCTCGCAGCCATTGCCATGAGCTTTGCCGCGCTGACCAGCGCTCTATACGTGCGCGAGGGCAGCGGCTATGCCGACTGGACCCACATCAGCCTTCCATCTATTCTTTGGTTCAATACGCTGGCCTTGGTCCTCAGCAGCATTACGCTGGAGAGGGCTCGAATGCAGGTGGGAGCTTGCATGCGTGGGGAAGAGAGCCGCCGCTCCATTCCCATGCTCTGGCTGAATGCGACCATGTTGCTCGGTCTGGTTTTCGTCGTTGGACAGTACTTTGCGTGGCTCCAATTGCGTTCGCAGGGTCTCTATCTGCCGACCAATCCCAACAGCTCATTCTTTTACGTCCTCACAGGAGTGCATGCAATTCACGTTCTTGGTGGGTTGGGCGGCCTTAGCCGAGTCATGTTGAAGTTTCGAAGCACCGCGAATTCGTTGCGCCGCAGCACAATGGATGCCACGTCTTATTACTGGCACTTCATGGGAGTGTTGTGGATTTACCTTCTGTTCATTCTGTGGCTGAAGCTATAGATCAATTTGCAAGGAGGCATTATGAGTTCGGTTGATGTAGCGATCGAGCCCGCAGTCGCCGCACCCGCAATTCACAGCGGCGGTGTTGTGATGGAAGAGCGCCCATTCGGCATTCCATCCAGCAAGCTCGTGATGTGGCTGTTCATTATCTCTGATGCCTGCACTTTCGGTGCGGTCCTTTTCGCCTATGGCTACATCCGCAACTCCGCGGCGGATTGGCCGCAGGTATTTGAAGCGGCCAGCATCTGGAACTCTCTTCTGATGACCTTCATTCTTGTGAGCACCAGCCTCACGGTTCTATTTGCCGTCAGGGCAGCGCAAGCTGAGGATCGAGCCGGCGCCTTCCGCTGGACAATGATCACCGCCTCCGGCGGACTTCTGTTCACGTTGTTGCACATCAGAGAATGGCTGAACCTTATCGGACAAGGAGCACGGCTATTCCAGAATCCATGGGGCGCGCCCATGTTTGGCGCGGCATTCTTCTCCATTACTGGATTGCATATGGCGCACGTTGTTGGCGGCGTGGTCGCTCTCGTCGTCGTTGGACTCAGTTACAAGGCGGGTCGCTATACCGCCCGGCACATCGAGATCTGGGCCCTCTACTGGCACTTTGTCGACTTGGTCTGGATGTTTGTCGTGCCGCTGGTTTACCTGTTGAACATGAAGCGCTAAGTCGCGCACGAAGATCTCAAGGAGTATTGCGATGAGTCAAACTGTGAAGTCCAGTGGCATGGGTTCCACCTACGCCGTTTATGGAGCCATTCTCGCGATCGCGGTAGTCCAGGTGATCGTGGCGGTCTCAATGGGTCCTTCTCTCTGGCGCATGCTTGCCCTGGCTGTAATTCAGGCCTATCTTGCTGTCATGTTCTTCATGCATCTTCGGGATGAAAAACCGACTCTGCGTCTGGCGCTGATTCCTGGCACTCTGTTTGTGCTGGTAATGATGAATATGATCTGGGCTGACAGTTTCCGCCTCGCAGTGATGAAGCCCTTCGCGAAGTAAGGAGTTGTAGTATGCGGTCAATTCAAAAATGGAAGCTTTTCCGTTATGCAAAGCCCGTAATCGCCGGACTGTTTGTCCTAGCCGCGAACGCCGTCGGCTACGCTCAAAGCTGTGCCCTTTGTTATACGCAAGCCGCGGCTTCCAGTCATCGGTTCATTCAGGGTCTGCGCACTGGAATCCTGGTCCTGATTATTCCTCCAATGTTTATGTCCGTTGGCATTACGGTTCTCGCATACAAGAAGCGGAACCGCACGAACGACGGGGAACAGTCGGATAACACAAATAACGACTGGTAGCTCGATCGCCAGTCATCCTCGCTTTCCTAAGTGCTCGTTCGCGTCCTTCGTGGTGAAGCATTGGATTGGTCTCAACATCTTCCCGATTCCACCTCGCCGCGTGTCATAATCTTCGCAAATAATCCATTCACTCGGGTGCAACCGATGCGTCGATCCGCGCTTGCTTTGTGCTGCATTTTTACGCTGATCAGCTTTTCTTCCGCAGTGCCTGCTGCCAAACCGATGCAGATCTACTTCATCGATGTGGAAGGAGGGCAGGCTACGCTCGTGGTCAGCCCGTCAGGTCAATCATTGCTCATTGACACGGGCTGGCCCGGGTATGAAGGGCGGGACGCCGATCGCATCCTGGCCGCCGCGCACCAGGCCGGGCTTAACCAGATCGACTATGTCCTCATCACGCACTACCATCGCGATCATGTCGGAGGCGTTCCGCAACTCGTCGATGGGATCAAAGTGGGTACATTCCTCGATCATGGTCCAAATCTGGAAGACTCACAGGTTACTCGAAGCGATTACGCGGCATACGAGAAGGCCATCGCCGGCCACGCGCACGTGGTCGTCAAGCCAGGCTGGAAAGTGCCAATCAAAGGCATCGATGTGCGTGTTTTGAGCGCCGCAGGCGAGCACAGTGGACCGCTCTCCGATGCGGGAGCGGAAAATTCCTATTGCAAGGCGGAACCAGCTGCGCCCGATGACCCAACCGAAAATGCGCGGTCGGTAGGCGTTCTAATCACGTACGGGAATTTCCGTTTCCTTGATCTTGGCGACCTCACAAAGAAAAAGGAACTGCAACTGGCCTGCCCCTCCAACATTATTGGTACGGTTGATCTTTTCCTTGTAACTCACCATGGAGCAGACCTTTCGAATCCCAAAGCATTAGTGTGGGCATTGCGCCCTCGGGTGGCAGTCATCGATAACGGAGCCCGCAAAGGGGCGAGCTCGGCCGCCTGGCAGATCGTGCACGATTCTCCGGGCATCGAGGGGCTCTGGCAGTTGCACTACGCCGCAGAATCCGACAAGGACCACAATGTTGATGCCGACTACATCGCTAACGTGAAGGAGAACTGCGAGGGAAAGTTCTTGAAGGTAACGGCCGACGTAGACGGCAGTTTCGCTCTCACCAATAGTCGGACAGGCGCTGAGAAGAAGTACCCTAAAAAGTAGCCCATGATCGTGATCGTGATGGGAGTTGTTGGCTCGGGGAAGACGACAATCGGTACGTTGCTGTCTTCACAACTCGGCTGGACGTTTGCGGACGCTGATGATTATCATCCGCAATCTAATGTGGACAAGATTCGAAGCGGCATTCCTCTCACCGATGAAGATCGAGAACCCTGGCTTAATCTTCTCAGAGCAGCCATCCTCGCATGGATCGCCGCCGACAAGGACGTCGTGCTAGCTTGTTCCGCATTGAAACGCTCGTACCGAGAGAAGCTAAGCGAGAGCCCGCAGGTCCGGTTCGTCTATCTGAAAGGAACACATGCTCTAATTGCCGAGCGCCTGCGCTCCCGCCGCGGTCACTTCGCTGGCGAATCGATTCTCTCCAGTCAGTTGGCAGACCTTGAACAACCTGAGAGCGCGGTGACGATAGACATTCGTGACTCGCCTGAACAAATAGTCGCGCAAATCAAAAGAACTCTGGCCATAGGATAGAATCCCGTAGCGTCTGCGTCTGCCCGGAGCGAAGTCGAGGGGATCCGCGGGCTGTCGCGGGGCAGCCCACGCACCGATAGGGGAATCGCATTGTCCTTGGAAACGACGTCCAACCGCCTCGAACGCGAAGTAGTTTCCCGGCTGATGTGGCGGCTGATGCCATTTCTCTTCCTCCTTTACATCGTTGCCTATCTTGACCGGATCAACATGAGCTTTGCGGTCCTGCAGATGCGCGGTCAGTTGGGGCTTAGCGAACGTGCCATCGGCCGTGCCGGTGGCATCTTCTTTATTGGTTACTTCCTGTTCCAACTGCCCAGCAATCTGGTGCTCGAGAAATTCGGTGTCCGACGCTGGATTTCGGCGTTGATGATCGCGTGGGGCGTGATTTCCTGCCTGATGATTTTCATTCGCGGTCCGGTCAGCTTCTACGCTATGCGGTTCCTCCTCGGAGTTGCCGAAGCCGGTTTCTTCCCCGGCATGATCTTTTATATGAAGCGTTGGTTTCCGGCCAGCGCTCGAGCACGGGCTGTGGCCTGGTTTATGACCGCGAACCCTCTCGCCGGTGTGATTGGCAGCCCGGTTTCAGGCGCCCTGCTCGGACTTCACGGCGGCGGTTTGTCTGGCTGGCAGTGGATGTTCTTGATCGAGGGGTTACCAGCGATTGGCTTTGGCGCCGCAGTGTTCTGGACCCTTGCGGATACTCCACACGAAGCAAGCTGGCTGACGGGTAGCGAAAAGTCGTGGCTGCTGGAAAGACTCGAGAGCGAGCGGCAGGTCGAATTAAGTCCTCGCGGAGAGAGCCACTGGGAAATCTTGTTCCGGCCTCGGATATGGCTGCTTTCGATGGTCTACTTCGGCGTATCCACAACTATGTATGGCGTGACTTTGTGGCTGCCAAGCGTTATCCGGGCGTTTTCTGGTATGACCTACTTCTGGACCGGAATCATCGCTATACTCCCATTCCTGATTACGGTTGTTGTCATGGTCATGGTCGGCATGCTTTCTGACCGAACCGGAGAGCGTCGCTGGCACACGGCGGTCCCGGCATTTGCTGCCGCCGGCGGACTCGTTCTTGCCGCCTATGGGAATTCAACCCTCACCGTGGTCGCCGGTTTGAGTATAGGGATGGCGTTCGCAGAAGGTATGGTGGGTCCGTTCTGGGCCATGGCTACCTCCCGCATGACCGGACTCTCGGCCGCGGTTGGAATCGCTGTGATTAACTCGCTTGCCAATCTCGGAGGCTATTTCGGACCCGACATCATCGGATTCTTCCGCACTGCAAACGGAGGATTCCGGGGCGGACTCTTAGCAATAGCCATGACGGTTGGCGTCTGCGGAATCATCGCCCTCATTGTGGGTCGCGCCCATACCGACCCCCGTCTTGAGAAATAGCGCGCGCAATGGGCCAAGCCGGTTAATACATTCTTTATGGTTCGGCTTCGTTCCTTGCGACGGTTTGTTTAAAATAAAGGTTTCGCCTGACCGACTCAGTCGCACTTTTTTCTGAGGCCATAAACGAATTTTGGAGACGTCAAACCCTAATTCCAGTACGGGCGCCCCCACTGTGTACTGGCGAGTCGAGGGGAGCCTGCTAGACCTGACCGTAGTCAGGCCTGTCGCCTTTTTTACGTGGAATGCGCAGACATTTGCCGAGCGCTTCCGGCGACGCGGCCTCATCTTCCTGATGGCGCTGCTGCGTCCTTTTCTTTACGCTTCGAACCGCAAGTTCGCTACGCGCGTTGTCCACACAGTCTTGCGCGGAGTGACGCGCGATCGCCTAGATTTACTCGGAGAGGAGTACTTCGAGTATAAGTTGAAACCTCGCCTGAAACCACAAGGAGTGGAGGCGGTTAAGGATCTCGTACAGTCCGGCGCGGACGTCATTCTTGTGAGCCAGGCGCTCGATCACGTCATGCGTCCTCTGGCGCAATATCTGGGAGTCAAACGTATCGTTGCGAACCGCTTGGAGTTTCGCGATGGCACCGCTACTGGCCGTCTGCTCGATCCGGTGATTCGGCCCCGCGGTGCCTTTGCTCTTTTCCGCGAGAACATGCCCGACGGGCGCCGCGCTCCGAAGACTCTGGCTCGTCACCTCGATATCTCCCTGGAACAGTTGCGTGCAGCCGTTACCTCTGCAGAACGGCATTCTTTGTCCCCGGTCCCGTCGATCGTTCATTTCGATGGCCGCAGGCAGAATGCCGGATTCTCTGTTCGACGTGCATTTGGCGGTAAGCACGTCATGCTCATCGGTGTGACCGGATTCATCGGCAAGGTCTGGCTGGCGAATACGCTCATGGACTTGCCGGACGTAAAACGGATCTATTTATTGATTCGGCGGCAGAAATCGAACCCTGGAGAACGCCGCTTCGAAAAAATGATCGAGGACTCGCCCGTCTTCGACCCATTGTTCGAGGGCTATGGTGACAGGCTGCCTGAGTTCTTACGCGAAAAGATTGAGGTCGTTGAAGGGGATGTGACGCAGCCTGGTCTTGGTTTTGCCCCGGACGTGGCTCGTGCGCTGCAAAAGGACCTCGACCTCATTATCAACAGCTCCGGCCTCACGGATTTCAATCCCGACATCCGCGACGCGCTCACGACCAATACCGATGCTGCCGTGAATGTGCTCGAATTCGTGCGTGAAACCGATCATGCAGGACTGGTGCACTTATCGACTTGCTACGTCGCTGGCGAACAGGACGGTCGGGTCGGGGAGAAGTTGACTCCGAACTACACTCCGCGTGCTTTGCCAGATTTCGACGCCGAGCAGGAATGGCGATCCCTGCATGACCTTATCCAGCAGGCGGAGGAGCGCGCCGAAAGTGACGAAGTGACCTCTGGTTTGCGCATGCAGGCCCAGGCTAAGGAGCATGCAGCCAAGAACCTGCAAGGCGCCGCGCTCGACAATCAGATTCGAAAAGGCCGAGTTCGCTGGCTCAAAACCTATTTGACGGAAGCTGGTACACGACGGGCCAAAGAACTTGGTTGGCCCAATACGTACACACTCACGAAGAGCCTGGCTGAATCGTTGATCATTAAGCGCGGCGAGGGACTGCCCGTTGCAGTCGTGCGGCCGGCAATCGTTGAGACCTCTGTTTCGAAGCCATTCTTGGGCTGGAATGAAGGCATCAACACTTCTGCCTCTCTGTCGTATCTTCTGGGTACCTATTTCCGCCAGTTGCCTTCGAAAGAAAGCAAGCGGCTAGACATCATTCCCGTAGATGCAGTTTGCGCGGGCATGACTTTGATCGCTGCGGCGGTCATGGAACGACGTCACGATCCTCTGTATCAGCTCGCAACTTCGGTCACCAATCCCTGCGACATGGGACGTTCCATCGAATTAACGTCTCTGGCTCATCGCAAGCACTATCGCGCTCAAGAAGGCTTGGAATCCTGGCTGCGCCTCCGTTTCGACGCCATCCCCGTCTCCAAAGAACGTTACAACCGCATGTCGGCGCCGGCACAGAAGGCGATCGTAAAGTCCATTCAGCGCATCATGTCTCCCTTGCCGCTGAAACGGGCGCCTCTGGTGAAGACCGAACGTAACCTCGAACGGGTAGAGAAACTGATTGAGTTGTTCGAGCCATTCATTCTGCTCAACGAGCACGATTTCACCGCTGAGAACATCGAAAAACTTTCGTTTGCACTCGTTCCCGAAGAGCAAAGTCAGTTCGGCTATGACACCCGCTCGCTCGACTGGTGGGAATATTGGATTAACATTCATATTCCAGCTTTGCGGCGCTGGACGTATCCACTAATTGAAGGCAGGTCGTTGGAACCGCGGCCACCACGCACTTTCCAGCTTGCCCCTGCGAACACTATTAAGACTGGCACTAACGGAGCAACGTGGCGATATTCCTGACCGGATCAACCGGATACATCGGCGCCCATGTCGCCGCCAATCTGCTGCAAGGCTACGGCGCATCCTTGAACCTCCTGGTGCGCGCACGCGACCCGCAGGAGGCCCAATTGCGCCTGTGGCGCTCGATGCAGTTGCACCTGCCTTTTCCAGCTTTTTACGAATTCCTGCAGACCAAGATCCGCGTCTTCGTTGGCGACTTAACCTTGCCCGGATTCGGCTTATCTCGCGACGAATACGATCGACTCGTCCATACTGCCGACTCGGTCATCCATTGTGCCGCCTCACTGAATCGGAAATCTGAGAAAAGCTGCCTCAACGTAAACTTGCGGGGCACGCTTGAAGTGCTCACGCTTGCGCGTCATGCCGAGCACTATCATGGCCTGCGCCGGTTTAGCGAAGTAAGCACCGTAGCCGTAGCAGGGAAGCGCAGTAACGAGGTAGTGACGGAAGACAAGTCTATCGATTGGGATCGCTCGGATTATGATCCCTATGCCCGCACCAAGAAGTTTTGCGAACACATGGCCCATGTCCTGCTTCCCGACACGCCAAAAACCATCTTCCGCCCCAGCATTGTTCTGGGCGACAGTCGACACGCGGAAACTACGCAGTTCGACATGGTAAAGGCGTTCGTTTTCCTGGCAGGTCTGCCCGCGTTGCCGTTCCGCCCGAATGACAAGATCGACATCGTCAACGTCGACTTCGTGGCCGACTCCATTGCCGCTCTGCACCTTAAAGATCAGCCCAAGTACGACACGTATCACCTATCCTCAGGAACTTCGTCGCAGAGTTTTCGCGAATTAACTGCGGCTTTGGCCGCGGCTCAGGAAAAGCGCCGCCCGGTATTTTTGCCATTCGCCGAAGGGCCGTTTACCGGTTCGGTAAAATTTCTTTCCAATCGTAAGGGGCCACTGGGGCACGGCGCATCTCTGATGAAAGTTTTCATGCCGTACCTGGTGTGGAATACCGTTTTTGACAACACACGGGTTACGACCGAACTCGGGCGAAAGCCCGTACCGTTCTCCCAGTACAGCTACCCGCTGCTGAAGTTCAGCCGCGAAAACAATTTCGAGTACAAATATCAGCCATGGCCCGCGATGCGCGGAGGTACCGCCGCATGATGGATTTTGTCCTGGAAGCGTGGGTTAGTGCCAATATTGAACGCGCCAAGGCGCGATGGATGCTGGGTGGCAACAGGCCTTGGCAACCGGGCGAGAAATTAAAACTTCTCTTCGCCGGATATAACGGCACGCGCAACATGGGCTCCGACGTCCGCGTGGAAGAGATGATCCGGCAGATTCGCCATATCCTCGGAGCTGAACGCGTCGATCTCAGCGTGATGAGCCAAAACTTCGATTTCTCCAAGGGATATTTCGAGGGCACCACGCAAGTTCACCTTCCTGACATTTTTCCGCCATTTCTCTCCAACGAAGTGCCAAGGCACCACGGTGTCGTCGCTTGCGAAGGTTCGATGTTCAAGAGCAAATTTGCGAATGCTCTCACGACCATGATGATCGGATCCCTGGGCATTGCCGCTGTCGAGAACAAATTGTCAGTCGGCTACGGCGCTGAAGCAGGCCACATGGATCCGCTGGTCGCAAAGATGTGTGCCCGCTATTGCAAGAATTCCCTGGTTATCACGCGCAACGAGGAATCGCGGCTCATCCTCAGCGACCTTGGAGTCCCAACGCAATTGGGAACCGATACGGCCTGGACATTCGAGCCCAAACCAGCCGATTACGGGCAAGGCATCCTGCGCCAGGCTGGCTGGGACGGCAAGACCCCAGTTCTGGTAGTTTGCCCGATCAATCCATTCGAGTGGCCCGTCAGAGCTTCGGTCGGAAAATATGCACTGCAGAGCCTCACCGGGGCCTACAAAGACAGCCACTATCGAACCGTTTACTTCCACAACTCGGGACCGGCCGCAGATCGCGCCTACCAACACTATCTGACCTCAATCGCCAATGCCGTCGATGCCTTCCGTAAGCAACGCAACGTATTCGTGATCTTGGCTGCGACCGAACGTCTCGACGCCCGGCCCGCGAAACGTATCTCGGAAAGACTCGGTGGAGTTCCCGTCTTGAGCAGCGACCAGTACAACATGTACGAACTGGTCAGCATTCTTCGTTCATGCCACATGATGGCTTCATCCCGCTATCACGGAATCGTCACCTCAATGCCGGCATTGGTTCCGTCAGCGGGAATCACCATGGACGAACGCATCCGCAACTTGATGCGCGAGCGCGGACATCAGGAATTACTGATGACTGTGGACGATCCCGACCTCGAGCCGAAATTGTTGAAAGCTCTGAATGTGCTCGCAAGTGAAGGCGAGCGCATCTCCGACGGTATCGCGCGAACCGTAGTGAAGAATCTGAAAGTGATGGCTCAGATGGGTGTGTTCTTTGAAGAGGAAGTCCAGCGGCGCTATCCCGAGTTTCCGACTCGCACCGGCGAATGGAATTGGGATGATTACCTGCCACCCATGCGCGAGTCGCTGAAACAACTGGTGACCGCTTACTGTTAGCCGTTCGAGCCCCAGAAAACCAATGCCCTTTCTTGGAGACATTTTTTCGCAACTCAAGGCTGCGCCTGCGAACACAGTGATGCAGGAAATTCGCGATGGCCAGTTCACGGGCGTCAGCGGACCCGAGCTGCTCGAGCTGGTTCATAAGGCGCGTACGTTCTTAGTCTCCAAAGGCCTCAAGAAGGGAGACCGCTGTGGCATCCTGGCGCCCAACAGCATTCGCTGGATAGCCCTGGATCTGGCGGCGATGGCGGAAGGGGTGATCGTCGTACCCCTGTATTCTCGGCAAGCTCACTCCGAGCTGGGCGCCATGATCAAAGATAGCTCTCCTGCCTTGGCGTGCTGCGGAGATCAGGCGCTACTCGACGGAATTCGGCAGGCGCCGCCTGAAGGTTCGGAGCTGGTTCTCTTCGATGAAGTCTTCTCCGGAGTTGAAGGAGTCGTTCTCGATCGGCCGCAGCTGCGCGACGAAGATCCTGTCACCATCATCTACACCTCCGGCACGTCCGGTGAAGCAAAGGGCGTAATGCTGACGGCGGCGAATGTTGGCTTCATGCTCGCCTGTACGTCGGCGAGGCTTGACGAATTGATGGGCGGCCGTTCCGGCCAAGATCGAATCTTCCACTATCTTCCCCTCAGTTTTTGCGCGTCGTGGATCGCTGTGCTGAGCTTCATATTGCGCGGCAGCCTGGTTACCCTGAATACGGACCTCACCAAAATCGCCGGCGACATGCCTGCGGTTTCTCCTCATTACTTCCTCAACGTTCCACAATTGCTGGAAAGGATGCGCCGCGCCGTGGATGAGCAGATCGCTCAGAAAGGTGGAATCGCCCAAAAGATCTATAACGGAGCCAAATCCGCTTGGGCGGCGCGCACTAAAACGGGCAAGTCCGGTCTCTCCTTATCTCTCGTCCTTGCCAACAAGTTAGTCTTTCCCACTATCCGAAAAAAAATGTTCGGCGACAACCTAAGGGCACTAATCTGTGGCTCCGCACCGCTCTCTGCCGAAACTCAGGATTATTTCCGCATGCTCGGAATTCCGGTGCTGCAGGTATATGGCCTGACTGAAACCACCGGCATCTGCACGATGGATGATCCCAAGAACCCCGTCCCCGCGCGGGTTGGTCCCACCATTTCCGGAATCGAGATGAAGCTCGCCGAGAACGACGAGATCATCGTGCGAGGTCCGAATGTTTTTCCCGGATACTGGAATCGCCCTCAGCAGACGGCTGACGTTCTGCGCGACGGCTGGTTTCATAGCGGCGACCAGGGCGAGATTGATTCCACCGGCACATGGAAGATCGTTGGGCGGATCAAGAATCTGATCATCCTTGGCTCCGGCCACAAGCTTTCTCCGGAGACCATCGAAGACGAAATTGCGCGGCACCTCCCCAACGCCCAGCAGGTCGTTATCGTGGGAAATGGTCGCGGATACCTATCTGCGATTGTGACTGGCAGCGTAACCCGGAATGAAGTGCAGGACGCCCTCGACATCGTCAATTCGCAATTGCCTCACTATAAACAGGTGCGCGCGTTTTTCGTCCGGACAGAAGCATTCTCGATCGACAACGGATTCCTTACTGCCAATGGCAAGCTAAAACATGACTTGATCAACGCTCGCCTCAAGAACGAAATTGACGATATGTATCAAACGGTGAAGACGGCATGAGCACGCAGCAGGCGTTGAACCGCAAAGGCGAAACGATGTCCTGGGAGTTCCGCGACGGGCTCATCGAACTCGTCTTGCATAGGACTCCTTGTAACGAGATTGGCTCTCGATCCCTTTCGGACCTCGAATTGTTCTGTCGGACTTTAGAGCCACCAACGCAACCCGTCCACGCTCTCATCGTCTACAGCGAGCTGAAATGCGGATTTTGTGCCGGGGCCGATCTGCGCGAGCTTTACGAAGGGTCACAATCAATGGAGGCAGAAGATGCTGCCAAGGGCGTCCGCGATTTTCTCGAGCGCATTCATCGCGTGCTCAACCTCATCGATGCTGCTCCCATGACTACCATCGCCGCAGTTCACGGCGTCACATTCGGTGGAGGATTGGAACTCGCTCTGGCCTGCGACCTGATCATTGCCGACAAGACCGCGCGCTTTGCCTTCCCGGAACTCCGGCTGGGGCTGATCCCCGGATTCGGTGGCATCCCACGGCTCAAGCGCGATGTCGGCAACTCGGTAGTTCGCGATCTTCTGCTGACCGGGCGCAGTTTCAATACGACCAAGGCGCAACAAATCGGACTGGTGAGCCAGGTGGTTGCGGAAGGAGAGGCCTTGCGCGCCGCTCGCTCTACTGCTGCCCAATTGGCGAAATTCGATCATCAAACGGCCGTCACCGCCAAGCGTTTCATTAAGCCCATCCCACAGGAAGAGTTGAAGCAGGAGATCGAAATCTTCTGCGAACTGTTCTCGCGTCCCGCTGTTCAAGCCGGACTGAAGAAGTTCGTCGAGAGCAAGGATGCCCAGCCCTACTTGCCTTGAACAAAAGTGAATTAGAATAAAAAGCTATGCCAACCGCCGAAAAGACGCTGGACGAAATCCTCACGCTCGCCGCAGCGCACTTTAAAGTTCCCCGGGAGAAGCTCTCTCCCGACGACGATTTTTTTAAAACTCTTGGGATCGATAGCCTGCAGGCGCTCGACCTCCTCACCAAACTCGAAAACCATTTCCGGGTCGAATTGCCCGATTATGAGTTGCAAGGCGTGAGCGATTTTCGCACTCTGGCGAGCAAGATCCAGGTTCGTCTTTAGAACTCAATCACTGATTCGGTTGTTGACTGGCAGGGAACTCCGCCGCGGAACGGACCGCAGTTTGTTCATTCCGCAATCTACAATCTAAAATCGCGATTTCGTGATGCTCGATCTCCGTCAATACACATGCCTCGGCGCAGCCCTTCGTGATGCTCTGGAACGCTTTTCGAAGGAAGTGTGTCTTATCGAAGCAGAGCGTGATCGCGAAAAACTCCGGCTGACTTATTCCGATTTCAAAGAAGTGGCTCTTCCACTCGCCCGCGCACTGGAAGATGCCGACTTTGATCCCAACGACCGCGCCGCAATCATCATGACGAATCAGTCGAAATGGCTGATTTCTGCTTATGCGATCTTTTACTGTGGCGGAGTCGTTGTCCCTCTTGACTACAAGTTGACCGCAGCGGAGCATCTCCAACTCTTGGCTCATTCCAAAACCAAAGTTCTCGTGATCGAGTACCACTTGTGGCGCGCGATCATGGCCGATCCTGGCTTTCAGAACATCGCGACCAAGATTGTCCTCGTGACGGAGGCCCCCCTTGGCGTGGATCTTGCCGGCGCCTTTCGTTGGGAAGACTTCAAGCGCAAAGGCGCACCGGATTTCGTCATGCGCCAGAAAGATGATGTCGCTTGCATCGTCTACTCGTCGGGTACGGGTGGTCGTCCAAAGGGCTGCGTGCTCACGCACGAGAACTATTTGGAACAGTGCCGCTCGCTGACGGCGTGGTACCCGTTCTGGCCGGGCGTGCGCTATCTCAGCATCTTGCCTACGAACCACGCGATCGATTTCATGGTCGGTTTTATCGGACCATTCGTGTGTGGAGCTTGCGTCGTGCACTTGCGTACGCTGCGTCCCGAATTTGTTCGAGACGCATTCGTCCGCTATCGCATTACATACGTTGCCCTCGTTCCCATGATCCTCAAAAATCTGGAGCGTGGTCTGCGAGCCAAATTCGACGAACTCCCGCCCTGGAAGCGCGGCCTGCTGAACTCCTCGATCGCCATCAACCGCACGCTGACTCGGCGAAGACCCAACGTCAAGCTGAGCCGCCTGCTGCTGCGCAACATTCACCGCGGTTTCGGTGGAGAACTACTGGCCTTGATCACCGGGGGCGCGTTTATGGAACCCCCCACCATGCAGTTCTTTTACGATCTCGGAATACCGGTCGTTAATGGCTATGGCCTGACAGAGGCCGGTACCGCATTAACGCTGAATGATCTAAAACCATTTCGTGCCGACACCGTTGGGAAGCCACTTCCCGGAGTCGAGCTACGCATTCTGAATCCCGATGCCGACGGCATCGGGGAAGTCGCAGTACGCAGTAAAACGGTCATGTCGCATTATCTGGACGATCCTGAACTCACACTCGAAAGCATCGTTGACGGATGGCTCCTCACCGGAGATTTGGGACGCTTCGAAGGACATGGCCATCTGCAGCTTTTCGGCCGCAAGAAGAACATGATTGTCACCGAGGGCGGAAAGAACATTTATCCCGAAGATATCGAGACCGTATTTGACGGCCTCTCGGTGAAAGAGTACGCCGTATTCGCTGGCAACTACGTCTGGCCGAAAAAGGAACTTGGGAGCGAGTCACTCGTTCTCGTGCTGCGTCTCGAGCAGAACCAGAAATTCGATGCCGCTCTCCAGGAAGACATCTCTGCCAGAAACCGCAAGCTGCCCGACTTCAAGCGAGTCGGCGGATATATCGTCTGGGAAAAAGATTTTCCACGGACCGCGTCGATGAAAATCAAGCGCCAGATACTGGCCGATGAAATCGGAAAAGTAGTAGAGAGAAAGTCAGTAGAACCATTGTAGCGCCGGCGTCCTTGCCGGCTGTCGGTGCGGCACCTTGCCGCGGCACCCGGATCAGGATAGATGCGGGGCCAGTTCCTTAACGGGGTCGAACGATTGGGGCAAACATATCTAGCCATCGTGAATCCCGCCGCTGGTGGCGGACGCAGCGGGAAACTGCTGGGTCCGATGCTGAAGCGGCTCCGCGACGCTGGTATCGATGTCAAGGTCGCGACAACACGTTCTCGCGGACAGGCAGCAGAGATCGCGCGTGATGCCTACGGTCGCGGCGCCCGCCATTTCATCGCCGTTGGTGGAGATGGCACCTCTTATGAAGTAGTCAACGGCCTTTTCCCGCACGCGATCGGAAAAGAGCCGCCAACTTTGGGCTTCTTGCCGCTAGGGACCGGAAATTCCTTCTTGCGTGACTTCAGCGACCGCGGTCCTGACTATGCGATCGAATCGCTGATTGCCGCCAAGAGTCGGCCCTGCGACGTGATGCGGATGCGGCACCGCGCCGGTGAGATTTATTACATCAACCTGCTAAGCATGGGTTTTTCCGCTGATGTTGCTACGCTCCGGGCTCGCCGGTTCAGCGACTGGGGTGAACTGGGCTATTTCACCTCCATCTTTTTGACTTTGGCTCGATTCAACCGCCGTCCATTCCCCACGCGCGTCGATGGCGAGGAACGATTCGATGATCGTCCCTGCCTTTTCGTCACCTTCAACAACAGCAAATTCACCGGCGGCACGATGATGATTGCCCCCAAAGCTCAAGTAGATGACGGGTTGGTCGAGTACGTGCGCTGGGGACCGATCGGCCGGCTTGGTTTGATCCGCAATCTCCCAGGCCTTTACGACGGAACCCACATTCAACATCCCTTGGCGGAATGCAAGTCCGTCCGTCGCGTCGAGTTCAAACTGGATGCTCCGGTCGATGTCATGGTCGACGGCGAAGTTTTGTCGTTGCATTGCGAGGTGCTCGATTTACTCCCCAGGGCGCTGAACGTCATCGCCTGAAATCGCGTGATATAAGGGTAAGTCATGTCAGAAGAGCGACGAAAACGGCAGGAATCTCGACAGGCAGACCAGACCTCTCCTCCTAAGAGAAACAAGATTATTCTTTACGTGATCGTGGCCGCACTTCTCGCCGGCGCATTCCTCGCTGGGCGCTACTACAAGGATCACAAGTACGATTCCTTCGCGAAATGCTTGGCTAGTAAGAATGCCAAGATGTACGGCCTCTACTGGTGTCCACACTGTGCCGATCAAAAGCGCGAATTCGGTGCTTCATTTCACCACGTGACATACATCGAATGCGCGAGTCAGGACGATCCTCACGAGTTGACGCCCGCCTGCAAGGCTGCCGGAGTCAAGCTGTTTCCCAGTTGGCAGTTCGGTAGTGACCCACCCAAGGAAGGCGTGCTTTCATTGCAGGCGCTAAGCGATAAGACTGGATGCAGTCTGCCGTGAGCGATACTCCTACCAGAACACTATTCGTATTCATTGCGATTCTCTCAATTCTCGGGGTGATCTTGTCGGCAGTCTCCCTGCAACGCCACTATGCGAAGTCTGATACAAATTTCTGCGACTTCAGTCAGAAATTCAGTTGCGATATCGTGAATCGCAGTGAATATTCGGAAGTGGCCGGGATTCCCGTCGCCGGAATCGGAGTCGCTGGATACATCGCTCTCTTTCTTTTTTCGACATTGTGGAAGTCTCGATCGCAGACGCCCACGCGCCTGCTAGTCGCCGCTGCCGCGGGGCTGCTGTTCGCGCTGTACCTGACCTACGTCGAGGCTTACGAATTGAAAGCCTGGTGCATCCTATGCCTCGCCTCACAACTGGTAATTTTTCTGATCACTGTGGCCGCTGCTGTCGTTAGGCTTCGATTTGCAAGGGGTTGATGCATTTCGCCGTTGTATCCTAAGAGAGCGCTTTCCGGATGGAAGAAACCCAGAAAACTGAAATCAGCAGTTCGGCTGTCGTCTCGGATGTGATCCGCGTGGAAGCAGCTGCCGGTGATTTGCGCCTGCATAAATTCCGCAGCCGCATCTTCCGCAACTCCCGTTTCCTTCGTGTTTGGCTGCCGCCGCAGTACGACGATTCCGAAAACGCCGGCAGGCGCTATCCGGTCCTCTACCTCAACGACGGACAAAATCTCTTCGAGCCGTCGACATCCTTCACGGGAGTTGAGTGGCAGGTCGATGAAACCGCCGACCGCCTGATCGGCAAGGGACAAATCCCTCCCATGATCATTGTGGGCATCGACAATGCCCAGAAGGATCGATTCCGGGAATATATGCCGCATCGTTCCCTGGGCCCGATGATGCTGCGAGTGCAGGGGAGCCGCTTCCCCAACTTTCTTTTCAAAGAAGTCATGCCGTTCATCGCTCGAACCTACCGCGTGGCCCCCGGCCCTGAAAACACCGGCCTTGGCGGATCCTCCCTTGGAGCTCTCATTTCGCTCTACACCGCTGCGGTCCATCCAGGTTGGTTCGGCAGGCTTCTGCTCGAAAGTCCCTCTCTATGGGCATCGAACCGGCAAATGATCCGTGAAAGTCGCGCGATCCGGCAGTGGCCCGATCGAATCTTTCTCGCCACGGGCACGCAGGAAGCCGGCCGCGAAGATCGCGATCGCAGCATGGTGGACGACGTCCAGGAGTTGGCTAATATTTTCCAGCGAGCCGGACTGGATGACCGCCGTTTGCACCTGGTGATTGACGAAGGTGCAACTCACCACGAATCCGCCTGGGCAAAGCGTTTCCCCGAAGCTCTGTCCTTTTTATTCGGTTAGCTGTTCTCCGCAGTTAGATCGGGTGCCAGACTTCTGGCCGGTTTTGCCAGAGGTGGGGTTTTTGATGGCATTCTCCATATCCAATAAAGCAGCGCCACCATGGCGACTACTGACAGCTGAACGTGAATCCATCGCATGAATGGCCCCACCAGCGGAAGAGCACAAACCAAGTAAATAAGCATGCCCATTCCGCTCGTATGCGACGTCTTCGACATGATCCAATCAACTAACAGCACCAATCCTGGGACCAGAATCACCAGATCGTAAACCGTGAGATGCAACGAGACCAGAACGCTGGCCAGAAGCAAAGCGGCGTAACGCACAGAAAGAGGCTTCCGGCTTTTCCAGATCAGGATTGTCCAGACGAGAATGATAGCGGCGCTGATCGCATACAAGGCAAACGAAACTTCGTTCCAAGGCACAAGCATTGCCCAGAACGTGCGAAGACAGTGGGTCTGGTACGGCCTTGGTTCGAACAATGGCATCAGCGTCGGAACATTCGCCAGCATCCGTAACCAGGCACGAAACGGCGCCCATCCGTAGTACGCCATTCCTAACGCCAATTGCGCGACTGCCGAAGAGACCGCTCCGGCGATGATCTTCCACGATTTCGTCGCTAAGAATAAAACCGCGAAAGCCATAGCCAACTGCGGTTTGAAAATCAGACATCCGAGAACAAGTCCTGTGGAAAATTCATGCTCACCGCAAAGCAGGAAAAATCCTCCCGTAAAACAGGCGAGTGCCAGGATGCTGGTCTGTCCCCACGCGATCAGATGGAAGAATGCCGGGTAGGCAAAGCATAGGAGGGCCACTGTCGTAGCGAAGTTCCGCAGGTTCGGACATGCTCTCCAGATCGCATAACAGCATGCGCTATAAACCAATGCGGTGAAGATCCACCACACGACGAGTGCCCATCCATATGAAAGATGCGCCAAGGGCGCAAAAAGCAATGAAAACTGCGGCGGATACAGCGGTAAAAAGCGGATGCCTGCTGCGTCTGGAACGCGCCGTGCGGCCAGAGATTCTTGGGCATTGATATCGTAGAGGTATTCGCCCCGATGCTCTCTAGCAAGAGAACCCAGCGTGTAGAAGTGCAGAAAGTCTGTCCCTTTGAGATTACCGTTTCGGTCGCGAAGCGAAGGCGTCGCGATGGTCCAAATGTAGAGTCCCCACAGCGCGACGGCGAGCAACAATCCGTGGGCGCACAGACGCTTTGATGTGAGCCAGCGATCCGGATTCATCTCGCTTCATCATACTCAATCAGAGCGCTCTCTTAGGTGACGGTTCCGGCGCATTTTTTTGCGATCTTACGAACATCACTATGGGGATAAAGAAGGGAACCAGCAACAAAAGCGCCGAAGGCAATAGCTGGGTCCGCTGCATGGCGTTTAATTGTGGAGGATAGATCAACAATATCGCTGACACAACGTAAGGGAACCCCGCAAGCAGAGAGAGTCCGGCCTGAGCCCAACGGGGCAGTATCGTCCAATCCCGAATCAACGTGAGAACAGGCAGCAGGAGCAGCAGCTGATTGTACGGAGTCAACAATGGCAGGACCAGCAGCGACGTGACGAAGAATAAGCTTAGTACTTGGACAAAATCCGCCGAGTCCCCCATTACTCGACGCCGAGTCCACCCATAACCAAACAATACGAGGATTGCCGCAATTGATACGAATCCTCCGATCCAATTTCCCAAAATCAGACGCAGTGTTGAAGTAGTAGGGAAATACCGGCGATACGCTTCCAGTCCGTCCAGAAAGTAGCTTACCCATCCTGCCACCAGCAGGTCGCCCGCACCTGCCAGAGCTCCTAACCCAACGACAAACCCTCCAGCAAGCGTCCACCTCCTCTTCCAATCACCAAGACTCCACAGCAGGAACCACGCCACGGCGAGCGCCACCATCTGCGGTTTGATGGTCGCGAGTGCCAGGACGAAACCAGCTGCACCCAGTCGATTCCGGGTGACGCACCATGCCGCAAGCGCCAGCAGGAAAACGGCGAACAGTCCTAACTGACGCAACCGCAGTCCTTGCGCAATCTGTGGACTGCTTAGAACAATCAGAATAAGTGCTACAACGACCCACCACGGCTGCTGCCAACGTAGTAGCGCCAGCCAGAGCAATAAACCAGCAAGCACAAACGCGCCGAGCACCCACGGTGCCCATGCCTGCACACTCTCGAAGTCGACGTAAATCGTCGGAGCGAGCAAAAAAACGGTGTAGATCGGGTACGCAAACCGTTGCTCATCGATAATCTCCGACTGCGGCTTATCATAGCTTTGTTCGATCGGGTGACCATAAAACCCGATCTGGATCTCGTGACTTACTTCCGCGCTATAGGGATTTTTTCCATGCAATAACAGTTCACGCGTGCCTACCCAGCGCGGATAAAGGTCCCCCATCTGCGATTTGAGTTTTCCACGATCGACGTTGGAATAGCGCTCCCAGGGCAGGAGCACTTTATGCATGTAAGTCCAACTGATGGCACTTGCCGCAATTCCGAGCAGCAGCCATGTCAATGCTTTCATCGATTGAATCCTGCCATGCTGCAAATACACGAAAGGGCTTCCACCGCCGGATGCGCGCGATCGAAGCCCAAAATTTAACGTTCCTACCTGTTGGCGGCTTTCACGACTACCTCTTCAAAAAGGCCGTCGGCAATCTGAATCATCTCGTCATCCACAACCCGGTTCTTCGCGATGGCCTCTTTCAACGTAATCGATACAATTTTGTTCGACCGCAACGCTGCCATGCAGCCGAACTCGCCGCGATGCACCATATCGATCGCCCCCAATCCGTAGCGCGTCGCCAGCACGCGATCGAATGCAGTCGGCGATCCTCCACGCTGAATGTGTCCAAGCACCACGGCACGAGTCTCGAATTTTGTGCGGGCCTCGATCTCCCGCGCCAGGGTATTCGCGACTCCTCCCAGCTTGGCGTGACCGAACTCGTCCTTGCCCGTTTCGTGAATAATCGAAGGCCCTTCATTCGCGAATTTCGCACCTTCGGCTACGACGACAATCGAGAAGTACCGTCCCCGCTCATGGCGCTGCCGGATCGACTCTGCAACCTTGTCGACATCAAACGGCCGCTCTGGAATCAAAATCACATCCGCCCCACCTGCAATCCCGCTGTAGAGAGCGATCCATCCTGCATCGCGGCCCATAACTTCGACCACCATCACGCGATTGTGTGCCTCGGCAGTGGTGTGAACGCGGTCGATCGCTTCGCACACAATGTTGCACGCAGTATCGAATCCGAAGGTGTAGTCGGTGCCACCCAGATCGTTGTCGATGGTTTTCGGAACCCCGACAACTTTCACGCCCTTTTCATGCAACTTCTGTGCGACCGAGAGAGTATCGTCGCCCCCAATCGCAACTAGCGCGTCGATCTTGTGGGCGCCGAGGGTCGCGATAGAGCGATCAAAGCCATCAGGACGCTTCGAAGGATTCGTCCGGGACGTTCTCAGAATCGTGCCACCGCGCGGCAATATTCCGCTGACTGAATCGAGATCAAGCACCATACTCTTGTTCTCAACCAGGCCGCGCCACCCCTCCAGGAAGCCTACGAATTCATCCCGGTAGTGGAATATTCCCTTGCGAACGACCGCACGAATGACTGCGTTCAGTCCAGGGCAATCTCCCCCGCCAGTCAACATGCCAATTTTCATCGTATGACTCCCAGTGATCAGTTCAGGATGGCTCCTCGGAATGCACCCCGGGTGTAGGGGCGGACGAAATGGCCCAAAACACGGGGATGGCAGTCTTTCGGAGCAGATAGAGTAACATCAAACCGCTGTGGGACAACATTGGCCGTTGCGCTTGGCTCGCAGATTCGACACAATGCTCGACGATGAATAGGCCTCTATCCGTCGTTCTGTGGGTTGTTGTTTCTGTCCTGGGAACGGTCGCAACGGCAGTCGTTGCCATCCATCGCTCCGAGCCGATCAATGCTTTATGGTTGGTCACCGCTGCTACCTGCTGTTATGCCCTCGGGTACCGTTTTTACAGCAAATTCATTGCGGCCAAAATTCTCGCTGTTGATGCTCTTCGTGCGACTCCCGCCGAGCGCCTCGAAAATGGCCGTGATTTTCTCGTCACCAATAAATGGGTGGTCTTCGGACACCACTTCGCCGCCATCGCCGGCCCTGGCCCTCTCGTCGGTCCGGTTCTCGCCGCTCAATTCGGTTACCTGCCGGGAACTCTGTGGGTTTTAGCCGGAGCTGTTTTTGCAGGTTGCGTGCAGGATTTCGTGATTCTGCTTTTTTCCGTCCGTCGCGACGCCAAGTCTCTCACCGAAATGGCGAAAGAAGAAACCGGAGTGGTTGGTGGAGTAGTGGCCTATGCCGCGGTGATTGCCATCCTCATCATCTTGCTTGCTGTGATCGCGCTGGTCGTCGTCAATGCGTTGAAAGACAGTCCATGGGGGACGTTTACCATCGCAATGACCATCCCGATTGCTCTCCTGATGGGTCTCTATCTCCGCCGCATCCGTCCCGGCAAAGTGCTCGAAGTCTCTGTCCTCGGATTCGTGCTGGTTCTGCTGGCGATCTGGGGCGGCGAGTGGATCTCACAGCATTCCGGTCCCGCGCATGTGTTCACGCTGAGCGCGCAGGCACTCGCGATATCAATCTTCATTTACGCCTTCGCTGCATCCGTCATGCCCGTCTGGCTCCTGCTCGCGCCGCGAGATTATCTCAGCACTTTTGTGAAGCTGGGAACTATCGGTCTCCTGGGCATAGGAATCGTGGCGATCCATCCCACGCTTCATATGCCCGCATTCACGCGTTTCGTCGACGGTACTGGCCCGGTATTTTCGGGCAAGATCTTCCCATTCGCCTTTATCACAATTGCCTGCGGCGCGATCAGCGGATTCCACTCGTTGATCTCTAGTGGCACCACTCCCAAACTCATCGCCCGCGAAACCGAAACGCGCGTGGTGGGGTATGGCGCGATGATGGCCGAATCCGCGGTTGCCGTAATGGCGATCATTGCCGCCTGCGTCCTGCAGCCGGGAGTCTACTTCGCAATCAATAGCCCAGCCGGCATCGTCGGTCAAACAGCAGCCGCCGCGACCAACACGATCACCAACTGGGGATTTCCCGTAACTGCTGCCGACATGCAGGCTCTCGCTCAGGCAGTCGGCGAACAAACTTTGTTTAATCGCACAGGAGGCGCGCCAGCCTTCGCCGTCGGCATGGCCCATATCTTTTCTCAGAGTCTCGGCGGAGGCACAGTGATGGCTCTCTGGTATCACTTCGCCGTAATGTTCGAAGCTCTGTTCATCCTGACGATTCTCGACGCCGGCACTCGCGTTGCACGGTTCATGATCCAGGACGCTCTCGGTCACATCTACAAGCCGCTCGGGCGCACCAGTTCGTATCCATCCATCATCTTCACGAGCGCATTGATTGTCGCTGCATGGGGCTATTTCCTGTGGCAGGGGGTCAAGGATCCGTTAGGCGGGATTAACTCCCTGTGGCCTCTTTTCGGGATCGCAAATCAATTGTTGGCGACGGTCGCCCTCTGCGTCGCGACTACAATCATCATCAAAATGCATCGCGCCAAATATGCCGCCGTTACACTGATCCCGCTTGTCTGGTTGGTGGCGGTGACGTTCACGGCTTCCTGGCACAAGATTCTCGATCCCAATCCACGAATCGGCTTTCTTGCGCAGGCTCACGCACTCGCTGCAGGCCCCGCAACCAGCGCTACGGCCAGGTTGATCTTCAACAACCGCCTGGATGCTGCGGTAACCGCGCTTCTTCTCGTGATGGTGGCTCTAGTCCTGTTCGAATCCGCCCGCCAGTGGATCGGCGTCCTCAGCGGCCGCAGAGAAGCTCGAGTCAAAGAGACGCCTTTTGTCATGACTCGCCTGACCGAGGAGCGCGCATGATCCACATGAGAAGAGCAATGCGGCTTCTGATCAGCACGCTGCGCGAAATCTTCGACGAAGCCGCTTATGATCGCTTCCTCGAGCGCTCACGTATGGATTCGTCCGCTCAGGCTTATGCCGCGTTTTGGCGCGAGCGGGAAGGCAAACGGCCGAAACCAAGATGTTGTTAAAGGACCACAGACCAATGAAGAGCAACCAATCTCACATAGTCGCGGCTTCCATCGAATGCATGGCCTGGAAGTCTACCAATCAAAAATGTGGGGACAGCCGCCATCGGCTGTCCAGGCGCTTCAGCGCCGCGGCAGTATCGGTGCTCCTGCTGGCCTCCCTGGCACCAGCCCAAACCGATACCACCCAAACCATGCGGCCCGTCATCCGCGGACGCCACGCCGCCGTCGCTTCCATGAAGGCCGAAGCCACTGAAGCCGCTCGCCGCATCCTCGATGCCGGAGGCAACGCGTTCGATGCCGCCGTCGCAGGGCAGGCGGCACTCGCAGTCAGCGATTTTTCGCTGAACGGTGTCGGCAGCGACGCCGTGTTGCTGGTTTACGATTCCCGCGAGAAGAAGGTCTATTCGATCAATGCGGAACCGCGCGCTCCAAAACTCGCAACCATCGAGTGGTACCAGAAAAACAATGGAGCCAAAATTCCTGAGAGTGACGGTCTGCTCTCCGGAGGTATCCCCGGAGTCGTAGACGCCTGGTACATCCTGCTGGATCGCTGGGGAACAATGAACTTCGACCAAGTGCTCCAACCAGCGATCGATTTGGCCGAGAACGGATCTCCCCTGAGCGAACGTGGTGCATCCTACATCGCTGAATCGAAAAAGATTCTGAAGTATCCCACCACGGTCAAGATCTATTTACCCGATGGGCATCCTCCGAAAGCCGGAGATATTCTGAAAAATCCCGATCTGGCGCACACACTGAAGAAGCTGGTCGAAGCTGAAAAAAACAGCCAGTCGAAGGGCCGCCACGAAGCACTCAAAGCCGCCCGCGACCGTTTCTACAAAGGCGACATCGCCCACATGCTCGCAGCGTTCTCCGAGGCCAATGGCGGACTCTTTCGTTACGAAGATTTTGCCGACTACACGGCCAAGGTCGAAACTCCCGTCTCGACCAATTACCGCGGATACGACGTGTATAAGAATCCCTCGTCAAGCCAGGGTCCGACCGAATTGATTGCGCTCAATCTCCTCGAAGGATTCGATCTGAAAGCCATGGGTCACAACAGCCCGGAGTTTCTCCACACCAGCGTGGAGGCGGTAAAACTTGCCATGGGTGATCGCGAGAAATATCTCGGCGATATGGATTTCATCAAAATCCCTTACGACGGCCTGCTCTCGAAAGACTATGCGGCCCAACGCCGCAAACTGATCGATCCCGCAAAAGCTTCTCTCGAACTGCGTCCGGGCACTCCAGCGTCAACCGCGGCTGCACTCGATCGCCCCGTCCACGAAGTTCTCGACGGCAACGCCAGCCACAATGGCGACACCAGCTACATCGCCGTAATCGATAAAGACCACAACATGGTCAGCTTCGAGCCCAGTCTCCATGAACTCTTTGGCACCGGCGTTGTCATGGGAGACACCGGCATCCTCTTTAACTGCCGCGGCGACTATTACTCGTTGAAACGAGGAGAAGCCAACGCACTCGAACCCGGCAAGCGTCCGCGCAGCACGCTGCAAAGCACGCTCGTGATGAAAGATGGTCAGCCCTGGGCGATTCTTGGCAGCCCCGGTGGCGACGATCAGGTCATGCGCACCATGCAGACGCTGATCAACATGATCGATTTCGGCATGAACATCCAGCAGGCAATCGAGGCCCCACGCTGGTCCTCGCGCGCGTTCCCGGCGTCTCCATTTCCGCACACGATGTATCCCGGCGACATGAGTGTGGAAGCGCGCATCCCCCAAACCACACGTGAAGCCCTGATCAGCAAAGGCCACAAACTGCGAGTCACGTCACCCTGGTCGTTAGGCTCAAACGGCGGCATCGTAATTGACGCGACCACAGGCGTCCTAAGCGCGGGCGCCGACCCGAGAGTGGATGCGTATGCGTGGGCCTGGTGAGCGGGAACGTGAGGCGAATCACTCTGCGCCTCGTTCGCCTGAAAATCCCCGACATTCCTGGTCACAACCGGAATTGGGCGTCATCCTGAGCGCAGCCGCTCTTCAGGCGGAGCGAAGGAGCTCCCTTCTAGAGTGCAGGTTGGGGGGAACGACCTGCGGGTGAAATCGCGGAGCCTCGGAATAACAACGACCGGGCGCATGATAAACACGAACCCCTAGGCTCAGCGTCCCGATCCGCGCTAAACTAGTTCTTCCCCATGCGAGTCCTCGGTATCGACTGCGGCGGAGAATACACAGGCTACGGTGTTGTTGAGCTCCATCCCACAGGCCGTCTTTCCTGCCTGACCTGCGGTGCCATCAAGCTGTCACCGCGCGAGAAGTTGGCAACCCGCCTCTCCCGCATCTACATGCACCTTGGCGCGATCATCTCCGAACACCAGCCGGACGAGGTGGCGATCGAGGATGTCTTCTACGCCCTCAACGTAAAGTCCGCCCTGAAACTGGGTCAGGTCCGAGGTGTAGCGATGCTCGCGGCCGCCTCCGCAGGCCTCGAAGTCTCCGAATACTCACCGCTAACCATCAAATCCTCGGTCGTAGGTTACGGACGCGCCGAGAAACATCAAGTTCAGCACATGGTCACTCGTCTCCTCGAACTCGCTGAGCCGCCTGAGCCTCTCGACGCCTCTGACGCCCTCGCCATCGCCATCTGTCATCTCCACACCGCCGGAACCCTGGAACGGCAACGTGCGGTCGGACATTAGCCTTCAAGGCTCGACGTTCTGGCATAATCTTTACGTCTGACCTATGACTGTCCGCTGCAACCTGCTTTTCCGAACTCTGCGAATTCGGGATAGATTCTGGCTGACTGCGGCCGTCTTCACATTTCTTCTGTTCTCGGGAGTTCTGGGCAACGCGGCTGATCCTGCGACCGTGACCTTCTCCCTTGATTTTCCCAACTCCAGCCCCGAGCACTATTCCATCGACGTTCAATCCGATGGCCGCTCTCACTACGAATCCTCGGGAAAGATCTCTGCCGATTCGGACGTACGCGACGACTACAAAATGGACTTCACCTTTTCCGATTCAACACGCGCCCGGATATTCGAACTCGCCGCTCAAGCGCACTTCTTCTCTGGCAAGGTCGACTCCGGCAATAAAAAACTCGCCTTCACCGGGGCAAAGAAGTTGATTTATAAAGACGGACAGCGCAACTCCTCCGCCGACTACAACTACTCTCAGCAGCAGCCCGTACAGCAACTCACGTCCTTATTCCAAAGTGTCGCCTCGACCCTCGAATTCGGTCGCAGGCTGACCTACTTCCACCGCTATCAGAAACTTGCCCTCGACGACGAACTCAAGCGCATGGAGGACCAGGCCAAGCGCGGGGAACTGGCCGAGGTGCAGGCTGTAACTCCTGTATTACAAGAGATTTACGAGGACAACTCTGTGATCAACGTAGTTCGGGCCCGGGCCCGCCGCATCATCGAGATGAAGCCTCTTCCTGTGGGCAAGGGATCCCTTACGCGGATGCCTTCTGCCCAACGTGCTTCAGGAACCAGCAGTAGCCCTAACTTTTACAACTCCTTACCTAAAACCGTGTTCTAATAAAGCAACACCTCGGAGGTTGTCATGCACACACCTTCTCCGTACAGGGTAACTTTTGCCCTTGCCCTCTGCGCTCTTCTTTCGCTACCGGTTTTTGCCGAATCACACGCCCGCATTGTTCGCTTAAGCGACGTGCAAGGCGCGGTGCAAATGGACAAGAACACTGGCTTGGGGTTCGAAAAAGCTTTTGTGAATTTGCCAGTTGTACAAGGATCGCAATTGCGCACCGGCGCCAACGGCCGCGCTGAAATCGAATTTGAGGATGGCAGCTCCGTCCGGCTGGGACCGAATTCAGCCGTGGAGTTCAGCAGTCTCGGCCTTAACGATTCGGGCAAACGCGTGTCTGAATTGAAGCTCACGGAAGGCTTGGCATACGTAAACTGGCTGGGGAAAGACGACTTCAGCCTCAACTTCTCACAGGAAAAGCTTGCGCTCGATCACTCGGCGCACTTCCGTGTAGACACGTCGACGCAGGTCGCCAACGTTGCCGTTTTTAAAGGTGACGTGCAGGTGTCGGGCCCCGGTGGACAAGTCAGCGTTGAGAAGAAGAAGACCGCGACCTTCGACGTCGCCGATAACGACAAGTCCGCGATCAACAATAAAATCGCCGAAGCCCCTCTTGATTCGTGGGACAAAGAGGCCATTTCGTATCACGACCAGTATGCGAAGAACAACAGCAACTCGCCCTACGGATACGGCCTGAGTGACCTCAACTACTACGGTGCCTACTCCAACGTACCCGGCTACGGCATGATGTGGCAGCCCTACTTCGCCGGTGTGGGTTGGGATCCTTTCATGGACGGTGCGTGGGGCTTCTATCCCGGCTACGGATACATGTTCGCCTCGGCTTATCCTTGGGGATGGCTCCCATATCGCTACGGCAACTGGATGTTCATCCCCGGCAACGGCTGGATGTGGCAACCCGGCATGTGGACGAGCTTCGTAACCGTACCGCGATATACGCCGACGACATTAACTCACGTTTCTGCCCTCACGCCTCCTGCGGCAGGTACGATGAAGACTTTCACCGTGGGACGAGTAGGAACTTCTTCCACGATGATGACGTCGCGCATGACGGTCAACGCCGGTTCCGCAGGCATGGGAATCCAGCGCGGTTCGCTCAACAATCTCAATCACCTGAATCATCAGGTGGTGAAGTCCGGATCGGCTGAAGTGCGACCGGCTCCACAGTTCTCCGCGACTCCGGCCGGACGTTCCACTGCGGCTTCGGGAGGGCGTCCGTCAGGGGGCGGCTATGCTCCTGCACGCTCCGGCGGTTCGATGCCGGCATCAGCGGGCCATAGCGCGCCCGCAAGTCACGGCGGCGCTAGCGGTCCGGTGCATCACTAAACACAAACAATCGCAAGAGAGAAACCGGCTTCACGAGAGTGAAGCCGGTTTCATTTGCCAGATGAACCATGTAGGGACAGCCGCCTTCGGCTGTCCCGCGAAAGGCGAAGCCAAGCGCATCAGGCACAAATTACCAGTTCAGCTCACAATCACCCCGGCGTACCCGACAACCATATCCCGATCACCTGAAATATCCCCCGACGTCGCATACTTTACCAACTCCGACGACTTTGCCCCCAGTTGACGTGCCGCCGTCAACATCGACACTGCCGGACCAAATCCGCACATGCTAATATCCTGCTGCGTGACCGCATCGTACAAACCGCGGGCATCCAGCGTCAGAATCCTCTCGATGGCGCGCTGATCCTTCACCCGCGTCACCGTATCCGACTCGTAATGATTCATGTCGCTCGACGCGACAATGAGAACGCGTTCTCTCTGCTGGGAAATCAATTCGCCTAACGCCGCCCCCAGTTGCTCCAAGAGTTCGAATTGTCCAGTGCCCAGCGCGATGGGAACAAATCGCAGATTTGGCTGCTGCAATTGCAAAAAAGGTAATTCCACTTCAGCCGCATGTTCTGCTCGATGTGCCGAGGAATCATCCTGCAGAGCAGGGAAGCGCTGCCGCAGAGCATTGGCGAACTCCGCATCAATCGGGACCTCTCCCAAGGGTGTTTCCCACGAGCCTTCGCACATCATGGCGAGTGCCCGACCCATCCCAGTATGGTTAGGGCATAAAACCACGCAAAGCTTCGGAATCTCAATGCGCGCAAATACAGCTCCCGCAACGTGTCCGGAATACATATATCCCGCATGCGGAGCGATGCAGCCGATCGCTTTCACGCGCTCGACAGTAATTGAGATCGATTGCGAAAGATACCCATGCGCTTCTGTGCGCAAATCGTCAGGATCCCGAGGATAGAAACGTCCCGCGACTGCGGGATGACGAAGAATGGTCGTGCTCATAGGCCCTCCTTGTCGGCGAGGCCGGCCCAGCCAGAGATCAATCCAGTGAGCCCTGCTCTATTTCTCAGCGTGCTCCGCGACCGTTCTCAGCGATCTCAGCGGTTGGGGTGTTGCCAGGACACAATGCTAAGAGCCTTCTTGGGTCTTACGCAAGGCACGATACACCGCCGCGCTCTCTTCCAGGCTCAAAGTCTCCGCCCTGGCGGTAGGCTTCACATGGGCCTCGGCGAGTGCATGCTTTAACCCATCGGCATCGTAAGAATCTTTCAAATTGTTCCACAGCGTCTTGCGCTTCTGTGCAAACGAAAGCCGCAGGAAATCAACAAACCCATCCCCGGCGACTCCCAGTTTTTCCTGCTGAGGATCAATCGTCAGGCGCAGGGCCGTCGAATGGACTTTCGGAGGCGGCGAGAACGCGCCTGGCGGCAGCGTAAACAGCTTTTCCACTCGTGCATACAACTGAGCGGTCGCAGAGAGCACACCGTACTCACTTCCTCCCGGTTCCGCTGCAATCCTGTCCGCCATTTCCTTCTGCACCATGATGACAATGCTCTCGAAATACTTCGAAAACTCGAATAGCCGCAAAAGAATATCGGACGTGATGTAGTAAGGAAGATTGCCTACGACCCTCGCTGGCTGTGGCTTAAATTCAATTCCCGGCCGCCCCAGCCCTGGTTTCGGTCCGAACAGGGAATCGAAGTCCATCGCCAGCACGTCCCCCTCAATGATCTCGACATTGCGGGACATGCCGAATTTCAGCCGCAGTTGCGCAGCCAGCACTCGGTCCAACTCAACCGCCATCAACCGCCGTGCTCGCTTGGCCAGCAACGAGGTCATAATTCCCCGTCCCGGCCCGATTTCGAGCACAGTGCTGTCTGACACATCTCCCAGCGCGTCCACAATGCGCAACGCAAGATCTTCACTGGCCAGGAAATGTTGTCCCAATTTGGGCTTGCTTACTGGGCGGCGCGCCGATGCGACCCTTGGCAACGTTGACCCTCCCTTTCACGAGAAGTAGACTGGCAAGTTGATAACTGCATCTTAGGTGTTTCGGACCCCGGCCCGAGTTTTCTGCAATTTCATCATATCGCGTCGCGACCACTACGCACGCTCTGGAGGTTCCCGCATTCATGAATATCGTATTCGCTGCCTCTGAAGGAGTCCCGTTCTCCAAAACCGGTGGTCTCGCGGATGTTGTCGGTGCCCTGCCGCGCGCTCTCGCCGGATTGGGGCATCAGGTGAGCGTCTACTTGCCGCGTTATCGCCAGACCAAGCTGTCAGACCCGGCTACCGTCGTGCGTAGCGTGACCGTGCCCTTCGACGACGAATACCGTTTCGCATCTGTTGTCTCCGGAGGGACACAAGGCGGAGTGAAATTTTACTTTGTAGAATATCCCCGCTATTTCGACCGGGACCACCTTTATGGCTCCCCGGCTGGGGACTATCCCGATAACGCGGAACGCTTTGCTCTTTTTTCGCGCACGGTCCTCGAGGCATCCAAGATCCTCGGTGTGCCACAGGTCTTCCATTGCCACGACTGGCAGTCGGCCTTAATCCCCGTTCTGCTGCGGACTATCTATGACGACGACCCGGCCTTCAAAGGTGTGGGCACGGTGTTTACCATCCACAATATGGGATATCAGGGTCTCTTTCCGCCCGACACGTTGCCTCTACTCATGCTGCCGTGGGATCTTTTCACCATGTCGAAAATGGAGTTTTTCGGCCAGGTGAATTTCCTGAAGGGTGCGCTGACCTATTCCGATTTTGTGACCACGGTCAGCCGGAAATACAGCCAGGAGATTCAAACTGCCGAATACGGGTTCGGGCTCGAAGGGGTTCTCCGCGACCGGGCCTCCACCGTCACCGGAATCCTCAACGGCGTCGATTACGACGAATGGAGTCCACAAACCGACAAATTCACGGTTGCGAAATATTCTCCAACGGAACTGTCCGGTAAGGCCAAAGACAAGCAGGATCTGCTCTCCGCCTTTGGCATCACAAACTCCGACCCGAAGCTTCCGGTCATCGGAATCGTCTCGCGTTTTGCCGCACAGAAGGGATTCGACCTGATCTCGCAGATTGCCGACCGCCTGGCCCGCGAGGAGATGATCATCGTCGCCCTGGGTGCAGGCGACAAGTCTTACGAAGAGATGTTCCAGCGCCTGAACAAGCAATTCCCCAACAAGATCGCGGTCAAGGTCGCGTACGACAATGCCATTGCCCACAAGATCGAGGCTGGCGCCGACATGTTCCTCATGCCCTCGCGTTACGAACCCTGCGGCCTGAACCAGATCTACAGCCTGAAATATGGCACCGTCCCCATCGTCCGCGCGACCGGTGGACTCGACGACACTATCGAGCCATGGGATGCTCGCACCGGCAAAGGCACCGGCTTCAAGTTCACCGAATACAACGGCGAGTCTCTTCTGCTGACGATCAAAGAAGCGCTGCAGGCCTTCCGCGACCAGACGTCGTGGCAGGTTCTGATGCGCAACGGCATGTCCAAGGACTTTTCCTGGAACGCGAGCGCCCGCGAGTACGGCAAGATTTACGAGAAAGTGCGCGTGATGCGAGCGCAATCAACGACGGCGGACAAATCTCTGGCAGGAGTATCATCCTGACGTTCTAACAGCTCACGCGGGAACAGCGCGCAAGGCACTAAGCCTCCTCCGCCCCGCGCTGCTAAAATTTCTGCCAGGATGTCCACAACGCCACATCCGGGTCTGTCGCGCACCATCTTCCACGTCGATATGGATGCTTTCTTTGTCTCCGTGGAAGAACTGTACGATCCATCGCTAAAGGGGAAGGCGGTGGTTGTAGGCGGACAGCGCGATGAGCGTGGAGTAGTCTCCGCAGCTTCGTACGAGGCGCGAAAGTTCGGCGTTCACTCTGCCATGCCTCTGCGCACGGCCGCCAAACAGTGTCCACACGCAATATTTGTCGACGGGCATCCCGAGCGCTACCGCGAGTGCTCTGAAAAAGTCTACAAAATCCTCGGAGCTTTCACTCCGCAAGTTGAGATGGCCTCAATCGACGAAGCCTATCTCGATATGACCGGCACCGAACGCCTTCACGGTCCGCCGTTGAAAGCCGCCCACAATCTGCATCAGCGCATGAAAACTGAGACTGGACTCAATTGCTCGGTGGGCATCGGCAGTTCTCGCCTCATCGCCAAAGTATCTTCCGGACAAGCCAAGCCGAATGGAATTCTCTACATCGTTCCCGGAGAGGAAGCGAAATTCCTGGCTCCGCTGAACGTCCGCGAGATTCCCGGCGTTGGGAAGGTAATGGAGTCCAATCTTCACGCCCTTGGCATCCAGAAAGTTGGAGACCTCACCAAACTCGAAGAGGGAGAACTCGAACACCGCTTCGGCAAATGGGGCTTGGCCCTCGCGGGAAAAGCGCGTGGCGAAGACGCAGGCGGATGGTTTGACTCCGAAGTCGCCGAGGAACATGACGCCAAATCGATCAGCCACGAGCACACCTACAACGACGACACTGCCGATCCGGTACAACTCGAATCCACGCTGATGCGCCTTTCCGAAATGGTCGGGCGCCGCCTTCGCGAAGCCCACTTTCACGCTCGCACCGTCCAGTTAAAGTTGCGCTATAAAGATTTCACCACGATCACGCGCGCGCACAGTCTGCCCAATCCCACGCAACTCGATACGGAAATTTTCGAAAACATCCGCGCTCTTTTCCGCAAAAATTGGAAGAAAGGCGTGCAGATCCGTTTGCTCGGAGTCCACGCATCGTCTTTCACTACAGAGTCTGCACAGATTGTTCTATTGGAAGGGAACCGTCAACAGCGCTGGAAAGACGCTCTCACCGTTGCCGACAAGCTTCGCGATAGGTTCGGAGAATCGAAAGTCGGTCTCGCCGCCGGTCTCCGCGGCACCTTTCGTGAACGGACCCACGAAAATCCCGCCGGCCTACCCGGCAAATCAAAGCCAAAGTGATCCGCTTTGTTCGTTTGGTAGCTTTTGAAAGATCTTCTCAGCGATCTCTGCGAGGTTTTCTCCGCAAACTCTGCAGCAAATGCTTCTGGCTGTACTCACAATGCTAGTGATTGACGGTTGCAAGCAACGATCCAACCCCGGGCTTGTATCCGTAGTAGTCACCCACCAACTGCAGACGCTCGATGATCTGCTCGTCGTAACGCCGCTTCAGAGGAGCGGTCAGTATGTCGTGCTGAGCATTCGGATCGAACGTCAGATCGAACAGATAACTCTGCGCCGGGGAATCATACGTTGTATACAGGTAACGTCCATTCGCACTCAGGATGCCATACACCGCACGCACGTCCGAAGCCAACAAGAGATCCCGCTGCGGATACGCATCAAGCTCAGCCTTCTTCTCCGCCAGCAACGGGCGTCCATAGAGCGGATTCTGCCGGATCGGCCGGTGCCCGAGCAGATAGTACAGCGTGGGCGCGATATCGGTCAGCGTTGACAGTCGCGCGTCATCGTACACAAGACCCTGACGCATTGCGTTCGGCAGGTGAATGATCAAGGGCACGCGCATGATCTCCGGCCAGATCGACGTCGAATGGCTGATGCGCCCCAACTCTCCAGTCGCGTCCCCATGATCGCTGGTCACGACGATGATGCTGTTGTCATACATCCTGCGCTGCTTCAGATAATCGAAAAATCCACCAAGGCAGGAATCCACCCAATGCACTTCGTACGTGATGCGAGTACTCAGTCCCGGACGATCAGGCCAATGCTGCGACGTGGGAGAAGGCACATCATTTCGCGCAAACTGATGCACATTCATGGGCTGAGCATAGAACAACACCGGGCTCGCCTTGTCCGGTCGCGAGTCCAGGTGCGACTCCAGTTCACTGACCGTCGAACACGCCTCATAGCGGTTCCACAGATCCTTATCGGTGTCGAGCTTCACGACTTGGTCTGTCGGAGTGAACAACTGCTTGAGAACCGTGTCATAGCTCGCAACCAATTCGTATCCATCAGTCCTGGCTAGAGTGCGCAGACTGTTCACTTCATCGAACGGTTGCGGGAAGTGGGTGTGCAGCAGTTCAGCGCCAACCCAAATCGCAGGCTCAGAGATCGAGGTCCCCGCATATTGCGTATAAGTGCGGTGAAAGACCACGCTGTCACGGGCCAGCCCATCAAGATTCGGGGTGTAGTCAACCTTAGGGTTGTACGCGCCGAGATAATCCGCCCGCATCGAATCGATCACGAAGATAAAAATATTCGGCCGCTCACCGCGTGTAGGACTCACACTGTCGACGAGCTTCACGCCCTGTCGAATGTGCGTGTCGCGCACGTTCGTGTACTCGCGAAGAATGCGGCAGAGATCGCCGCAACCTTCCTGGCGGCTGTTGCCCAGTGCATGATGCGCAAGCAGGAAGGACGCGTCGTGGCCTCCATATTCCTCGAGCGTCAGCGATATCTCGTCCTCGGTCGATCCCAGTGGCTTGCTCCAGAAAATCTGGGTGAAATGCAGACTCTTGTATACGAAGGCGCTGGCCAGCAGGATTCCGATAATCGCTGGAGCAGAGTAGTTCGCCCGTGCCGGACGCAAGCGGTATACACAAAGGCCCATCGCAATCCACAGGATCAGCGCCCAGGTGCTGGCAACGAACCCATTCCAGTCCTCTCCGCCGATCAAAGATCGCGACGTCAGCGCCAGCACGGTCAGAACCGCGATGAGACTCCACACCGCAATCTTTCCGGCAACCGAGATCTTTGCGCCGCTGAAGACTCCTCTTTCGGCGAACGGCTCGACCAGCGCGAATCCCCAAAGCGTCAGTGCAATGGCGAACGCCAGTGCGAATCCATAGGCGCTCCACCCATCGAAACTCATGGCCGTGTCGAGGAATCGGTCCGTCACAACCCACAGACCCGTGACAATTGAAAGCCCAACCATCCATCGCCGGACAGTTTCTCCTCTGCGAGTCACCGAGGCTGCAAGATAAATCAGGTTCAGAGCCGAGAGCACAGCCATTGCGACCGCGACGTGCGAGAGCAGGCTCCACAGGGCCAGATTCGCCACTTGCTTATGCATTCCCAGCGAATGAGTCTCTCGATAGACCTGAAGCCGAGCCCCGACCATATAGACAACGCTCACCGCAACCGCAACGATCACTCCCGAGGAGTACCCAAACAACGATCGGGAAGGCGGCGGCGCGTCCCGGGTTTTGATCGGGTCAGAACGCCACACACTGAATCCAACCAACGGCAACAGGGAAGCGATGCTCCACCAATACGCCGAGCGGTCACTCTGCACCGTGGAAAGAAACGGACGAGCTGTCAGGTAGATTCCAATCGCGGCCAGCGCTGCGGTAAACGTGATCTTAGCTTTATCTCGCAGCAGCAGTTTGCAGATCGAGACGTTCTCCGCCGCTACGATTGCCGCTACAACAGCAAGCCAGTACAACCCGGCCTGATGATGCGCGAACCACGGCATCCATGGATACGGCGGCGCCTTGATAAAGGCGGTGTAGGTATACGGCAGGTACGCGAGCAGACAGTACAGCGAGGTGAGGACGAAGTACGCCCCTGCGACGCAACGAAGCACTGTCTGGATAATTACCCGCAAAGATGCGTCCCTTCAGGCGCACAAATCATGCAGATGTCCTGATCTGATTTTCTATGAGCTCATTCCAAAGCGGCAAGTTACTGTCAGAATGGCGGCCTCGTCTCAGAAATCCGCGTTCTCGGGAATGGTGACCAAAGTACCTGTCCCGATAATACTTCCGTCTACAGTGATGGCTCCGGCTTCGGCTACGATGAAGACTGCTCGTAAGGACAACCTCTGGATGCCAAGTCAGGCCGCAAAGAAGGCTGCCGCGCCCAGCTCTGCCATGGCGCTGTTTGCCCGTAACTTCTTCAAGTACCCGTCAATGCTGGGATCGATCGTGCCCAGTTCGCCTTTCCTGGTTAAAAACATCATGGCGCAGATCGATTGGGATCGGGCGCGAGTGCTGGTGGAGTTCGGTCCTGGCGTCGGCACAATCACCCGGGAAGCCCTCAAACGAATGCGTCACGATGCGGTTCTGGTCGTCATTGAGCTGAATGCAGATTTCGTGGACTATCTAATGAGCACGATCCGTGATCCGCGCCTGCGAGTCGTTCACGGATCAGCCGCCCACGTGCGCCGCATTCTTGCCGAGCAGGGTCTTGCTCCTGCGGATTACATCGTTTCGAGCTTGCCTTACAGCCTGCTGCCCGAAGACCTCAGGCGAGAGATCGTCACTGAATCGCGCGATGCACTCAAGCCCCAAGGATCACTTTTGGTTTTTCAATACAACCGGACTCTCTTGCCTTACCTGAAATCAACGTTCGGCTCGGTGAAGCTCGGATTTCAGCTGTTCAATATCCTGCCTGCGCTAATTTTTCACTGCACACCGTAGAACCTTTTCGAATCTCTGCGGTCTGGAGATCCAGGCTCCTTTTTGGCTAGAGTTCTGCGATTTATGCTGTTTACTACTCAGTAATAACGCCTTTTTCCTGTCCGTCTTCAACCTCTTGGAATCAAGAAGATAGAGGAGAACCAAAAATTAAATCTTTAACTGCAAATAGTTGGAGGTAAAATCCTCTGCCCCCAGAGCGTTACAGCTTCCCAGACATATCTTGCTCGGGATGTGGACTTCGTCATTGTCGAGTTTGCTGTTTTGCGAATACATCGTCAGATGTCTCATAGCACTGTCGAAAACATAACTCCCTAAGCATCACGGGTGAGCGTGGTCACAGCAGGGGCACGTGACTGAGCAGAGCATGGCTAAGAACCGTTTGTTTCGGACGGTTCGCGGCGATGGAGGAAATATGAGTCGGGTGATAAGAGCGACCGTTTTGTTGGCGTCGGTGCTGGTATCTGCAGTCTGCGCGCAATCGCAGACGGTCAATGTGAAACTGCACATAGTCCTGGTAGACCGCGACCTGAACCAGAAGCCCGTACCTTCATTCCGTGTCACGCTGCAGCGAACCGATTCCGCATCTGAGGCTATCGAGCTGAAGACGGCGCTCGACGGTACCTGCGAGAAGACAGTTACGGCCGGAAAATACAAACTCACGAGTGTTCAGCCGATTGAATTCCAGGGAAAACGATACGCCTGGCTGATGGAAGTTGCACTAAGCGGTGCGACGCAGACGATAGAGTTGACCAACGACAATGCGACTACAGAAGCGCTCGTGACCGAAATTAAGGGTTCGGGTCCAGCATCCACCGGCGGTGACCTGAATACGTTGTTCGAGAAATTGAAGAATTCCGTGGTCAAGGTGCGCGCCGAATCTCACGACGGCTCTGGCTTTATTGTGGACCCTGCGGGGCTAATCGTGACTAACAACCACGTGGTGGAGTCGTCGGGCTACCTCGCCGTGCAGTTCGATCAAAAGCGCAAGGTGATCGCGAAGGTCTTGGCGACCAACGCCGACAAAGATATTGCAGTAATTTGGGCTAACTTGAAACCGTTTCCTGAGGCTGTCGTCGCCAACCTGGTTGGAACTGAAACCGCGGCGCAGCTGGTGGTCGGGGAGAGGGTATTCACCATCGGCTGTCCTCTAGGCCGGGAGAAGGTCCTCACAACGGGAGTAGTGAGCAAGGTCGAAACGAAAGCGATTACCAGCGACATTAACATCAATCCCGGAAATTCCGGCGGACCGCTGTTCAATCTGCGGGGTGAAGCAACCGGAATTACGACCGCCGGACTGCGGCTGCTGGCATCGATCGTCCCGATTGCGGACGTTCGGCCAGTGATGGAGCAGGCGCGGCAGAAGATGGCAGGAGGTCCTCCTGCTGCGGAGTTGTTGCCTGTCGAGCCCACGGATTTTTTCCCATCCGACGCTCTGGTTTCTCTGCTGCAGCGGTCCGAAAAGATGGACACGAAGCCGTATTTCTTCCCGGCCGGTCAGTTTGAAATCGGCGTCCTCACGCCTTCGATTCGCTATTACCTTGGACACAGGGACGAGATGGACGCTGCGCGGAAGGCGGCCAAGAGGTCGGGTTCCGATCCATCGCAAGCGAAGGCGCCCTCCGAGGCAGTGGAGAACGCTCAGGATTATCCTCCATTGTTGACGATCCGCGTCGTTCCCAAGTTCAGCGCCATGTGGAAGGTGAAATACAAGAATGGATTCCAGAAAATGCGGCTGCTATGCGGCGGCAAAGAGGTTCCACCAATCGATCCCGGCCGCGGCCCTCGCGAGCTGCGAGACGTGCGCAACCGCGTCGTAGATACAACCATGGAAGGATTCTATTCCTATCCCCCGGATGCGATCTCACCCAGTTGCGGCGGCGTGAGTCTCGAGATTTTCTCCGAAAAAGATCCCAATACGCCGATTACACTACCGGTTGAGACGGCCACAGTGGAACGCGTGTGGGCAGACTTCGAGCCTTATCGCAAAGAGGCGAAGGCGAAATAAAGTTGAACGGCGGGCGGCGCCCCACATCAGGAGTTCTGAACACACCAAAGGGTGCTGAATAAAATGCCTTCGACCCATCACACCATCCCGTTGGCGTCGCGGAACCCGCATCAGACAACTGTTTTCACCTGTGCCGCATCCGAAGTGGGCGCGATTCGGCTCTCCGCCATTTAGCTGCATTCAATGCAGGTCCAATCGCCGCGAGGCTGCGGATCAGCCTTAGCCGGCACTCTGCTTTCTCGAACTGCAATTTCAACAAGGAGAAACGCGATGAAGTCTTCTGTGAAGTGGGTGAGCTCTGTAGTCGTTGCTGTGTGTGCGCTGTTGGCATCCGTCCAGTTCGCGCCAGCTCAAACCACCGCTTCTTCTTCTGCCTACGTCTACTTGATTAACCAACTCGCCAACAATACCAGCGAACTCGACGGATACCGCGCCGACATCAATGGATCCCTAACCCGCCTGTCGGGTTCGCCATTCTGGAAGAGCAACAGTCTGTACGGTTCTCTCGCAAATACCTCGCATTGGCTGTTCGCCTCGGATGGGATCTACATCTATTCGTTCTCGATCGCTTCCAATGGAACCCTGAAGAAGGTTTCATCGATCAATGCCCAACAATACACCGGCACCACTTACACGACGGTTTCTTATCTGACCCTCGACCACACAGGCTCAACCCTATATGCTCTCGTGAGCGATGGCGCGGGCGACAACGCCATTCAATTCTTCAGAAAGAACTCCACGACTGGCGCGCTCGCTTATTTTGGTTCTACTCCGAATAGCGCGGCTGCAGGAGTGCCTCATTTCATCGGAAACGATGTTTACGCTTACGATGCTGGTTGCATTCAGGCAAGTCGAGCCTGGTATGCAGTTCGTCGCGGCAGTGGCGGAACGTTAACTCCGTTCTCTATCGACCCGCCCCTGCCAACGAACCCGAACGCGGACTATTGCCCCGACGGCAGTGCGGTTGACCCGGCGAGCAATCTGGCTGTCGCTCTGCTCCCGAACGTCCAACCTCCCGCCCAACTTGCGGTCTACACTGCAGACGGTCTCGGCAACCTGACCCCAAAAAGCACAGCCGAAAACATGCCAACGGCTGACGTAGACCTTCCATATCGGCTGTTGGCGTCGCCAGCCGGCAACCTGCTGGCTATTGTCGGAATAAAGGGTCTGCAGGTTTTCCATTTCAATGGCAGTAATCCAATCACACCGTACACTGGGTTGATCGCCGCTCACACGATCTCCGATCTCGCCTGGGACACCCACAGTCATCTGTATGCCATCGGTTCCGGACGAGTGAACGCATTTCGCGTCACGACGACCGGTCATAAACAGGCTCCCGGATCACCCTACGCAATCAACGCGGTTGCGATCACAGTTCTTTCGAAGTAGAAGGGTTTAGCCCCTAGCGGCGAAAGAGTGCGGCCCGCGGCGCAAGCCGTGGGAATTATTCTGAACCGAAACGCCAGCCCCGAAGGGGCCCTAAAGAGACAAAGCTCGATTGCCAACTGCGGTTAGCACTTTTTCCAGAACTACACTCCAATGTTTCCGCCTAATACCAGACCTCCATTTCAACTTCGCTTGCATCTCACGGTGAAATAGGGGTGGGCTCGTTACTCGGACTATGAATGCTGTTCGCAGAACGATGCTGTTGCTGGGGGTTGCGACGCTGCTCCTGTGCGTCCCGCTGACCGCTGCTGCCGAGGATGACGGTTTTCAGTCTCCTCTCAGCGTCAATTCTGCGCTCGCAACGGCATCTCAAAGTGTTCACAACACTCTGCGAACCACTGATCTGCTGAATGATACTGTTGTGCCTGCCCGTCCTGCGCCGCGCCGCGGCCCCTCAGAGCACGGCTCCGATTTCGCTCTTCCCGATGGTCGCTCTCACCTGCGATCCTTCTGTTTGCTTCGCTGTTAAGTTTCACTCTCCCATAGAAATCTGACCGATCAACGTCTCGAGAGAACGTCTCGCGAGGGAATCCCATGAACCAACAAGGGGAAATGCCCTATGTCACATACGTCTCGAAGCTGGACTGAGCTCTATCGGAAGGCCCTGCTGGAA
>Ga0070713_100000033_pt1 | contig 86758 bp, 76 predicted proteins | sample LARL82metaG_FD_65465 | JGI IMG/M metagenome (GOLD analysis project Ga0070713, IMG submission 65465) | Corn, switchgrass and miscanthus rhizosphere microbial communities from Kellogg Biological Station, Michigan, USA - LAR L8-2 metaG | ecosystem: Host-associated > Plants > Roots > Rhizosphere ... | reverse complement strand
ATCGGAATCCGCGAAGATGAACGCGTAGGCGTCGAAGCCGAAGCGGTGCGCCGGGTTGAAAAAGGGCGCGTTGAGGAAGCTCTGCCAGAAAATCAGCCCGAGCGGCATGAAGATCACCAGCGCCGTGACCACGACGACGCTGGTGCGGGGAACGCTGAAGCTTTGGGCAGTCATCACGGTGGCAAGAAATCGCGTCTATTTTCTGGCCAGTGCCGTCTGCCATTGCTTGAGAAATTCGAGTCGCTTGGTCTGATCGAGCCCCACCAGCAAGTCGTTGTTGACGGCGATCGGCTTTACCGCGCTACCAAGCTCCTTGGCGAATCCCACGCCGGAGTCCTTGCCGGTGATGTCGGTGCGGACTGAGAACAGCTCCGCTTGTTCGGCAGCGATGGTCTGGCCTCGCTTGGATAGGAGGTAATCGACCCACAGCCTGCCTGCGTTCGGGTTCTTGGCGCTTTTGGACACGAACACGAGCCGCGATAAAACGAGGTTGTAATCTGTCGTAAACGCCACCCCCATCGAGGGATCCTTCTTCGCCCGGGTCAGCGCATACGACCCGAGGACGTCATAGCCAATGAGGTTTTCGCCCGACGATACCCGCTCGAGCATCGTGCCGGTGGACGACTGCACCTTCAGGCTGCGCTCGCCGAAAGCCTTCACCAGATCCCAAAACTTCGGGAAGAGCTTCGCATCCTGGTTGGCCAGCATGAAACCCACTCCGGACTTTTCGGGGTCGTACGCGGTGACCTTGTTCTGATATTTCTCGCCCTTGGCCGTCAGCAGCTTGAGCAGATCCTCGTGCGTCTTCGGCACGTCCTCAGCGGGAACCAGTCGCTTGTTGTAAACGATCGCGATCGGCTCGAAAGTGGTCGCGTACACCGTGTCCTTAAAGTGCGCCCAGTCCGGCAGCACTCCGATCTCCGGCGACTTGTAGGTCGCCGCAAAACCGTCCGCAGCAAGCTTCATCTGCAGGTCCATCGATGAACTCCAGACCGCATCGGCCGATGTTGCGTTGGCCGCGGTCTCGCTGATGAACCGGTTATAGACCTCGGTCGAATTCAGATCCGTGTACTCGCACTTGACGCCTGGAAACGCGGCCTCGAAATCCTTGATCAACGGCGTAACCAGCTTGGAGTCCGTCGTCGAGTAAACGACAACCTTGCCTTCCTTCTTGGCGGCGTCGATGATCTTCGCATAGTCCGCAGGGTAGCCGGCAGGCACCTGGCCATGCGCCATACTGGCAGACGCAATGGCGATGAGCGCGAACATTGCAGCATTAACGGTCCCGAACATGTGTTGCCTCCTTAGTTTGCGTTGCGCCATTTCTCGCTGGCGATGCCGATTGATCTCGTAGCGATACGTTAGGGGACCGACCTGAACCGAATCTGAAGGCTTTCTGAAGGTCGATTCAGCAACTTGGCCAGCGCTAACAGCGCGCTCTGCACAACCCCGCATCGCCGGCTTTCCACGATGCTGTCCAGTTACATTCGGGCATAGGTTAGAAGCGTGAACGTTCCCGGGAAATAACGGTTGGCGTAAAACGGCGAGACCGCACGGTTCATCTTCTTCGCGGGGTCGACCGTTCCCTCGGCCGTGACGAGATAGACCTTCTTCGTCTTCGGGTCGAGTGCCATGGTGCGGGCATTCGGTCGTGTCATCGCTGCTTCCGCGAGTTTGTAGGTATCGGCGTCCACCTGGTCGTAGATGACAAGATTGGCATCGAGCCCGTTCGAGGTGTAAATCTTGTGCGTTTCGGCGTCGTATACGACACCATCGTTGCCGCGCCCGATCTCCACCGTTGCAATCACCTTACCCGAATCGGAATCGAGCACCGCAAGCACCGGGCTCTTGCCTCGGCATCCGACGAAAATACGCTTGTGCGCGCGATCAAAGGCAAGGCCGGTCGGCTCTTCGCAGGAGGTCGTCTTCCACTCTGCGGTAACTTTGCGCTGGCGGAGGTCCACGCGGGCGACTGCATTGCGATCACGCTCGGCAATGAACAGGTTGCCCTCCCCGTCGGGCGCAGAGCCGTCGAGCTTCTTGCTTTCCATCTTGAGTTTGCCCACCACTGAACCCGTGCGTGCGTCCAGGAAGGCAATCTCCTTGCTGTCCCCCATCATGAATGCGAGTTGTTTGGTCGCCGGGTCGTAGACGGCGGCGTCCGCGTCCTCGCCAAACTTGATACGGTCGATCGTCTTCAGAGTAGACAGCTGAAAGACCGTGGTCGATCCGTCACCGTTGGTCGTATATCCACGGTCGAACTCGTCGACCAGCGCAATCGCGCCTGCATCCTCCGAGCGTTCGATCGTGCCGATTGCTTTCCGACTCGCGAGGTCATAGACCAGCGCCCCGTCGGCGCGCTGGCCGATGAAAAGTCGACCTCGGGCCGCATCCAGGGCCACATAGTCCCAATCCGGGGCTTCGCTCTTGAGCGTGACTGCAGATTCCAGGCGATAGAACTGCTGTGCATGCGACGAAAATGCCGACAGGGCGATGAGAACTGCGGTACAAGTGCGGAAAAGCATCATGGCGGCTCCAGTCACAGTTTGGTGTCAGACTCGATGTCATAGCGGAGGATGGCGGCCCCCGTCTTGGCTTCGCCGGGCGAAACCGCCACATACAGGCGTTTCAATTCCGGCACGAGGATGCCCGTCTTCGCACCCGTCGCCGAAGTGACGCGGGCGAGCTCTTCGTAGTGATCCGGGTCCTTCTGCTGAAAGACGCCGATGTACCCTTCACCACCAAGGGCATAAATGCGTCGATGCGCCGCGTCCCAGATCACTTGGTCGCAATGCTCCGGAGCCTTGAAGCTCGTTATGGTGGCGCCGCTGTCGGCGTTGATGACAATCAGCATGCCGGGCTTGCGCGTAATGATGAATAGCCGCTTGTTGGGCTCATCGAACGCGAGGGGAGCGTTCTGCTCGGCCTCCTTGATCGGCCAGGTGTCGAGTACCTCCAGCGTGTTCTTGTCCAGGACCGCCAGGTAGTTCTTGCCCGTAACGTTGATGTAGAGCTTGTTGCCCTTGCTCTCGATGGCCATCGCCTCGACTTTCTCGGTGTCGAACTTGAGTTCGCCGAGACGCTTGAGGGTTACTGGATCGATAACCGAGAGAAAGGTCTCCTTCATCTTTGCATCCCGGCCGCCGTTGACGATGTAGAGTCGGTTCGTCGATGGCTCGTAACCCATCGCATCTGCGCCGGGTGCAGCCAACTGCACCGTGCCGACTCGCTTCAGAGTTTTCGCATCGATGATCCGAGTCCTCATGTCGCCGCCACTGTCGGTCACGATCAGCCGGTTCTTTCCGGGCACGTAGAGGATCCCGTGCGGCGTGTCAACGATGCCCTTGACGCTTTTCTGCATCTTGAGCGTGTTCAGGTCGAACAGATCGAGCGTGCCATGGTCCTCCGCCGCAAGCCAAAGGCGATTGCCCTGCAAGTCATACGCAAAGTGGTCGAAGTCACCGGTGTAGCCGGGGAGCTCGGTTCGTCCCACCAGGCGCAGCGGCTCTGCTCCGACTGGTGACAAACACGCACTTGCCAGGGCGAGCGACGCAATCAAAGCAACGGTTCGGCTTTTCATCGTCTGGTGTCCGTAAAGTTAGGGCTGTAATAGGGCTCGATACCGTCATGACGGCTCAGGGATCGAGCTCGATGAGACTCTCGATCGAAGGAATCCGCTTTTGCAGCTCGTCGCGCAGCCTTTCAGCCTTGGCGATGAAGCCTCGGTCGTCGTCACCGATGTTATGACGGAACCCCACGCTGAGCGCGCCGATGGTCTTTCCCGCGGTATCGCGCAAGGGAAGCTCGACGCCGTAACGCTTTCCCTCGTCATGCACGACGGTAAGCGCGTTGCCGGCATCGATTACCTTCAGGTCCTCAGCATCGGCCTTCTTTCCGATCCGGCCGAAGTTGGACGCGATGATGATGTTGTCAGCTGTGTTCGGCGGCGTGACGTGCATTGCGAGCACGATGACGTCATGGTTCCTGGCGAGCGTGTCGTCGACGAGCTTCTGCGCGTGGGTCTTGGTCGTAGCGAGCGGCGCGTAGGGATTCGTCTCGACCAGGTTCCCGGCATCGAGGATGCGCGTCGCGAGCCAGTTCCGGATCGCGATCGCCTTGTTTTCCAGGGCAGACTTGCTTTCGCCGGCCTTGTAGGGGAATACCAGGCCGAGCGCCCCGATGTTGCTTCCCGCAACGTCGCGCAGCACCAGTTCCACTTCGAAGCGCGTTCCACCGCGCGCGACCTCGAGATTCGTCTTTTCCGTGCTGACTACCCTTATATCGTCCTCGTCCGCCGGCTTGCCGAAGCGGCCGATGTTGGAGGCGATGATCGGGTAGTTCGAGGCGTTGGGCGGCGATACGTGCATGACCACGACCAGCAACCCGGGGTTCCTTGCGATGACCTGGTCGACTAGATCCTGGCCGTAGCTCTTGACCGGAATCTGCGATGCGGCCGGGAGCGCAAACGCACAGGCAAGAATGATCAGAGCAAGACGCGGCATGGCGACATTTCCTTCGGACTAGATTGGCGTGTAGCGTAGTCGCGCGGCTTAAAATTAATCTGAAATGTTTCTGAAAGTCCGTTCATAGATGCACGCGGCGACTTCGCCGTGGTTTCGGGGTCGCAGCCGGTGGTGCGATGCGCGGCGACCATGGCATTGGCGCACCCGGCACACGTTGCGTCGCTCGATGTGCCAAAGACCGATTGAGCCATCGCATCACGGGTCGCTGAATCGCTGTGAACCGCTCCTTCTTGCTTCACAGCCTTATCAGAGGTCGAGCACCATGATCGGGCTGCGCGCGCGCGAGCAACACGGCGTGAATTGATCGTTGCGTGCTCGCTCCTGGTCGGAAAGGTAGATGTCGCGGTGGTCTGGCTCGCCGTCGATGACTCGCGTAAGGCAGGTCCCGCACACACCCTGCGCACACGAGGTCGCGATCTCGATGCCGTGCTGCGCGAGCGCGGCGACCACGGTCTGGTCCTTTGCGACGCGATACACCCTCCCCGTACTGGCGATCCTGACATCGAACTCGGTATCGCTGGGCAACGCGCGCACTTCCGAGGCGAAGTATTCGCGATGGAGCTGCTGCGCCGGCCAACCGTGCGCACGAGCGGTCTCGAGCAGCGAGTCCATGAAGCCCGTTGGCCCGCAGACGTAGAGATGGGTATCCGGCGGCGAATGCGCCACCAACCGCTCGGCATTGAACTTCTGCTCGACTGGACCGTTGGCGAAGTGGAAATGAACGCGCTCCGCGAACGACGATTGCCGGATTCGCTCCATGAATGCCGTGCGGTCCGGCGAGCGGGTGCAATAGTGCATCTCGAAATCGGCGCCGATATTAGCGAGCCGCTCCGCCATACACAGGATCGGCGTGACGCCGATGCCGCCAGCGACCAGCAGCGAGCGCCTGGCACCGTGGGCGAGCTGGAAGTGGTTCCGCGGCTCGCTGATCTCGAGAACGTCGCCCTCCTGGACGGCTTCGTGCATTGCCGCGGAGCCGCCGCGCGAAGCGGGAACACGCAATACCGCAATCATGTAGCGATGCGTCTCGCGCGGATCGTTGCACAACGAATACTGGCGCACCAGGCCGTCGCCAATGTAAACGTCGACGTGAGACCCGGCGCCGAAGCTGGGCAGCGCTTTGCCGAGCGGATCGGCGACCTCGAACGTGCAGATGTCGGTCGCCTCGACGCGCTTGCGAACGACCTGCACCGAAAGTCGCGCGCTTTCTTGTGCGGCGGGGAATTTGCGGCGTATAAAACTGCTCGCGCCGGTGTATGCGAGAAGCGGCACGCCCAGTGCGCCGAACATAAGCACCGCCGGGAAGAGCAGGCTTCCGGCTTTTCCGCCGACCAGGCCCATGTGCCAGGACAGCATCCAGAAGTAGAGCTTGTGTCCCGCGCTCGCCTGCGCGTACGGAATAAACTTCACCACCTTGTCGGTGTACGGATCGAGGTAGATCATCGTGCGCGCGAACGCGTGCGACGCGTCGCGCGTGACGGTAAAGATGTCGAGCGCCTCGTTCGGTTTGCGCGGCGACGGAAAATGGATCAGGGTTTCACCCGGGTTCGGGACGAGCGCCTGCACGTGCCGCCAGTACGTCTCCATCGGCAGCGGCTGCTTGATTTCGGGCGGGACCAGGCGGGGGGGCCTCACCGGCTTCGAGCCGACAAGCGCAAAAACGCCGTCGCGATACCAGTCGAATGCCAGGGGCAATCCGGTGAGCGCGCTCGACAGCACGAACAGCCCTGCATAGAGCCCGATGACCTTGTGGCGGTTGATCGTGCGATAGCGGCCTGAAAGGCGCCGGTCGAGCGTGGCGGCGGTGCGAAGTGCGCGCAGGCGACGCGGCCACCACATGTAAAGACCGCCACCCAGCAATACGATCGCGAACAGCAACGCGTTCGCGCCCGTGATCAGGCTCCCGCCATCGATGAAGCGGAAGCGGTGCAGTTGTTCGATCGTGGCGAGCCACCCCGCGTAGCGATCGCGCTGGCCGAGCACCGCGCCCGTGCAGGGATCGAGGTAAACGTCATGCTGGAATTCCTCCGGTTCCGAAATCCTGACCTGAACCGCTGGAATGCGGCTCGCTCCGACATCGGCGGGCAGCAGACGAATGTAATCCAGCTCGCCGGCGGGATGCGCGGCGCGCGCGTTGCCTGCGATCGCGTCTAGCGACACACGTTCGCTGCATGCGGGGACGGTCAGGAGGTCGCGATTCACGACCGGCTCCAGATACGGCCGGTACGCGATCAGCATGCCGGTAATCGCAACGAACACCAGCACCAGCCCGAAAGTCAGGCCGGTCCAGCGGTGCGCCTGAAACACGAGCGTGCGAAACGCGATTCGCGCGCGCCCGCTGGCTTTGGCGGCTATTCGACGATTCGGCAAAGGCTCCGGACCACTGGACAGGCCACCGAGGCCTTTGGCTACGGAACTGTCACTTGGCATGGAGCGCCTCCAGCGCGGTATCGACGAAGCGATTGGTGTATGTATCAGGCACGCGCACCGACTTGTACTTGGGATTAGCCTCGGACAGGACGCGCCACTCATTTTCCGCTCCGTCCTGTGGCATCCGTCCGTCGGTCTTGAACATCGCGATTTGCTCCTTGAGGATCTTGAGGTACGCGGCTCGGTCCTTGTCCATGAAATCCGGCGGCACCACCGCTGCGATCTCCTCCGGCGTGTGGCTGTTGATCCACTGCAGCGTGCGGGCGAATGCGGTCGCGAGGTGCTGCGCGATTTCCGGATGCGTCTTAACGCGCTCGCTGCGCATGTAGACGGTCGACGTCGGGAACAGCGCTCCAAGATGCCTGCGTGTGCCCTCGACGGTTGTGAGATCGGCAAACACGGTCGCGATTCCCAGGGCCTGGTAATAGTCGCCGTCGGGCGTGGGAGCGACGACGAGATCGGCTTCGCCGGCGCGTAGCGCGGCGGCGATCTTGTCCTTGCTCTCGTTGCGGATGCGCACGTAGTCGGCGACCTTATGGCCCCCCGCGAGCAGCAGCGCGTTGGCGACGGCCGTTTTCGACGACCCGTCACCGCCGGCGACGATGCGGCTTCCTTTCAGATCGGCCACGCTCTTGTAGCGATCCTTCGCCTGGTTCGCCACCAGCACCTTGGCGCCAGGCGTCACTCCCAGCGTGACGATCGCCTCGAAATCCCTGCCCTGGGAATCGTTGACGATATTGTGGTGGTAATACGCCATGACCGCGTCGACGCGCCCATCCATGAGCATGTCCGCGGTGGGCACTTCGTTGCGGATGTTCATCATGGTCACGACGATGCCGTCGCCCTCGAGATACCCGAGGCGCTCGGCAACGATTGCGGGGAAGTTGCGGATGGCCCTAATCTCGTCGACAAGCAGGACAATGCGCAACGGCTGGGCCGGCGACTTTGGCGCGCTGGGCTGCGCGAGAGCGCTGACGGCGAACAGGGACGACAGGATTGACAGCAGGATAAGGCGCTTCATAATTCGTTGGATGGTTACCGAGTGATGGACACTGGCAGCGAATTTATCTGAGCACGCTAAAGGTAGCCTGACGACAGCCTGAAAAATTCTTCAGGCTGGCTCCGCAAACCCGGCGTTGACGCATGAAACGTCAGTACGCGCTTCTTCCTGCGTTCGTGGTGGTGATGGCGCTCGCCGCCATCCCGGCCGAGGCACGGGTGGTCGTCCGCTTCGTGAACCCCGACAGCTTTACGGACATCGGGGCTTACGAGCAGGATCCTCGTCAAACGCTGGCCGAGATCGAGCAATATCTTGGTCGACTTGGCGATCGCTACCTGTCGCCGCGGGACACGTTGCGCATCGAGGTCCTAGATATCTCGCTGGCGGGCCGCTCGCGTTGGCCTCGACAGGCGAACTCGCCAGTGCGCACCATGACCGGCGAAGCGGACTGGCCGCGCTTCGAGTTGCGCTATACGCTCGAACATGACGGCGGCGCTTCGAGTCCTGTGGAAGAGACGGTCGTCGACACGGTTTACCTGCGACGCCTCGAATGGCAATACCTGTGGGTGTCGCTGCCCTACGAAATGAGGACGCTCGACCAGTGGTTCAAGGCACGCTTTGCCGAGTCCCGCGCCACTAGCGCGGGTTAACGCGCTCGGGGCTGGATTCGCCGACGTGCCGCAGCATTGGCGGCAGTAGGCCGCTGCCAGAAAAGGCGCGCCACACGCAGGGCGGGAAGCGGCTGCAGTGCATGCGTCGCACGTTCATGGCGACGATACGAGCGCATCGGCGATTACGGCCTGCTTCTCGACGCGCACCTCCTTCTTGCTGTCGCTGATCGCTTTCCACTTCGGATTGTCCTTCAGTCGATTGCGCACCTTCGCGACTACCGCCTCGCGGGCGCCCAGCCCCTGGTCATTGGTGTATTCGAGCACGAGCAGCGATTCCCAGGGCCGGTCCGCCGTATAGCGGACAAGGTACAGGCCGAAACCAGCCAGCACGCCTTCGTCCATCCAGCCCTCGATCTGCGGGACAACGTAGCTGTCAACGTAGCTCAGGTAATCGCCGGTGGGGATCAGGTAGTGGTAGGGGATCACCATGAACACCGAGTCGCGCCCTCGGAACAACTTTTGCGAGCGGCTCAGATCGACGGGCACGGTGATAATTGAAGTCGTCAGCGCAAGCGCCTTGGGCGAGAGGCCCGCCGGGTTCGTCTGCTCGATCTGCCTCCAGCGTTCCAGGTCCGCATATTTCGCAAACGAGAGCAGCGCCATCATGTCCCAGTTCGCGGAGTCGGCGTAGCGGCTGAACAGGAAGCGATAGTCCTGCAACACGCCATCGTCCTTCCATTTCTGGAACTGCGGCAGCTCGCCGCTTTGCATCTGCTGCCGCAGCGCGGCGCGGTTGCCGGGCGTGGTCTGGTAGGTGATCACGAGCGCGAGCGGTCCGCTGTCGCGGGTGTCGGCGGCAATGGCGCCGCCTGCGAGCGCGAACGCCACGAACATGACCGCAACCTGCATGGCGATACTCATGTTTTTCATCGTCTTGTCCCAATAGGAGCCGTTGCAACGCTTAGAAATCGATCTTCGCGGTGAATTTCATGTTGGTGTCCATGCCGATACCGTACGTACCCGTTGTCACCGAGTTCCAGTAGCGTCTGTTCGCGAGGTTGTCGACCGACAGCTGGAAGGAGACGCGCTTCCCCGCGATGCGCGTTGCATAGCTCACGCCGGCGTCGTACAGCGCGTACCCCGGGATGTAACCCTGATCCTGAGGATTGACGGGCCGGTTCGATATGCCTCTTACGCCCGCCTTGAGCGTGAGTCCCGGCAGCCAAGGCGCCCGATAGCTGAGGCCAACATTGCCGTTCCACTTGGCCGTGCTCTCGGGCACCTTGCCATTGATAAGAGGCTGGCCGGGCGCGTTCTGTATGGCGTCCAGCCAGAGCACAGCGCCATTGATCGTCCAGTCGCGAAGGAAGGTGTAGGCGATCGTCCCCTCGACGCCCTTATAGTCAAGGTCACCGCTGTAGCCGAAAATGTTGGTCACCGGATCGGTGACGGCATTCGCGCGCGTGATATCGAAGTAGGACACGCTGACGGAGAGGCCCTTGAAGTACGAATCCCGAATGCCGATCTCCTTCTGCTTGGAGACGGCGGGAGCCAAGATGATGTTCGGGTTGGCCGCGTTCGCCGGCGAGGTGCCACCCGCTTCCAAGCCCTGGAGGTAGCTCGCGAACAGCGTCGTCGTCGGCAGAATGTCGTAGAGGATGCCGTACCCGGGTGACGCGACGTAGCTCGTGCTTGTCTTGGGCCCGTTGACCTCCTCGTCCTTGACCCAGCGCACGCCCGCAAGCAGCTTCAACTGCGGTAGGACGGTCATTGTGTCGTAGAAGTAGATATCGCCATCCTTGCTGTCCTGAGCCGGATTGGCAGTGAATGGTTTCGTGAAGACCGGCGGCGGGAGTTCGATCGGATCGTAGATGTTCTGCTTCTGCGTCAGGGTGGTGTTGTTCTGGTTATAGGACACCGAATATCTCGAGGTGTAGGAGACGCCGACGGTCAAGTCGTTGGTGAGACCCCACGTCTTGAAATGGCCGAGCAGCTCGGCGCGGCCGAACGTGTTTCGGAATTCGTTGGTGAGTGGCTGCACCGTCACCGTGCCGTTGGCGCCCGTGACGACATTGTAGTTGCCGATCCGTACCGTATAGCGGTTGCGGTGCGATATCGACTGCCCGCCCTGGACGAGTAACCTCCAGTCTTCGTTGAAGCTGTAGTCCGCCCGCCCCTGGTAATTCTCGGTCTGCGCCGAGAATTGGTTCCAGCCGTCGATGAGGTTATTTCTCGGATTGGGTACCCCCGTGATTGGAACCACGCCGTTGACCGCTGGAAGGAGGCTGATGCCCGCTTGCTCCGGGACGTGCTTGCTGTAGTACTCGTAATCGCCCTGCAAGGAAAAATTGGGCGTGACCCGCCAGTCGAGACCGGCGCTTGCGAAGTCTCCGCGTCCCCCGGTGCCGTGGACGCCGTTCTCGAGATGCGTTCCCGAAGCGTTGATCCGCGCGCCGAACTGCTGCTCCGGGCCGAATCGGCGTCCGACGTCGAGCTGTCCCCCATACTGGCCGAACCAGTTTCCGGCAACAGCAAAGCTCGTGACGTCGCGCGGGCCCGCGCGCTTCGTGACCAGGTTGATGATCCCCGCGGGGCTCGCCACCCCGAACATCAGTGCGTTGGCACCCTTGAGCGTTTCGAGGCGCTCCTTGTCCTCCGTGGGGTTGGTGATGACACCTGCAATCGGAACGCCCCCGTCGATGCGATAATTTGCGAAGTTGTTGAGCTTGATACCGCGGATCGAGACCGTATCATTCGTGCTTCCCGACGAATTCGTCGGGGCGATGCCCGCCTGACTCTTGATGGCATCCGCGTAACCGTCCTGTGCCGACTGGGCGAGCGAAGCCCCCGACACGACCTCCTTGGTCATGGGCAGGTCTTGGTTGTTGCCGAGTTCCTGCCGGTTGTATTGAGCGATCGGCTGCGCGAGTTCCGTCGGCCCCGCTGCCGGATAAGGCCCATCAAGTTGCGCGGCGGTTGGTATCCGCTCGCGTAGCGACGCTGCGATCTTTTCGGCCAGGCTTTGCAGCCTCTCGACGTTGCTGAGTGCACGGTACGGAAAGATGATGGCGACCGCGCCGAGAGTCGCGCCGGAGGCGTCCTGGAGCGGCACCTTGGACTCCAGGCGGCGGCCCTTCGCGTCGACGGCGCTCTGGACTTTGCCGCTGCTGATCACCTGGAGGTCGGCCTCGTCAGCCGGCTTGCCGATGCGGCCGATATTCGACGCGATGATCGGGTAGCCGGGTCCGCTTCGGGGCGTGCGGGCGTGCAGGGTGATGACCTCGATCCCCGGATTCGTGGCAAGGGTGTCGTCGACGAGGTACTGGGCGTACGTGTTCGTCGACAAGCGCGGGTCGAGCAGGACCGGATCGAATAGGCTGGCCAGATCGAGAATGCGGCGGGAGATCTCGTCACGATATTGTGCGGCCTGCTGGACCAGCGCATCCTTGTCGGTGCCCGGAGAATATGGGAACGTCAGTTCCACCGTTCCGATCGGCTGTTGGTAGATGTCGAACAGCACGAGCTCGACTTCCACGTCCTGTTCGCCGCGCGGATTGATTTCGACGCGGGGCTGCCCGGACTTGAACACGGCGATGTCGTCGGGATCGGAAGGCTTGCCTACCCGCACGTGCGACTTCGCAGCGACGATCGTGCTCGCGGCGCTGCCTGGCTGTGTCGCATGCAGATCGAGGTCGACGATCTCGGGGTGGCGCACCAGCGTGCTGTCGACGAGATACTGTGCATAGCTCATGTCGGCGCCCGGTTGCACCCGCGGCGCCGTCTGCTCGCCCACGGTTTGCGCGCCGGGCGCGACAGGTGCGGGCATTTGTGCGTGAAGTGTTACAGGGACGGCTGCCGCGACCAACAACACGAATACGATGCGCTTCATTCCCCTTCCTCCAGATGGCCCGCCGGGCGGCTCATATCCGCCGATCGCGGTCTCGGCTGCGATTTAATACGCCATCCCTGACCAAAAACTGAACCCTGAGTGAAATATCGTTCAGGAATTCAGTCCAGCTTCTGGAGCTCCTCTCGCACCACTTCAGGCTGCAGGGGTATGAACACACGCTCGTCCGCGACGACCTGCTGACCCTCCCTGCTCAGCACGAGCTTAAGGAACTCCTTGACTTTCGGCGGCAGCGGCTTGCCCGGCGCTTTGTTCACGTAGATGTAAACGTAGCGGCTGAACGGATACTTGTGCGAGTAGACGTTCTCAACGTTGGGCTCGTAGCATGTCCCTCCTTCCGTTGGCGCGAGCTTGAGCACCTTCACGTTGGGCGTAACATTGGCCATCAGCGCATAGGTGAGGCCGCCCGGATGGGCTGCCATGTCCTCCGCTGCCACGGTAAAGGCATGCGTGAAGCCTTTCCCTTTCACGAACTGAATGTTGTCCTTGTACTCGCCGCCATTCATCGCCACCACCTTGAAGTACTGCTCGATACCATTGACCGGCTTCAGTCCATACAGGTGGATAGGACGGCTGGCCCACTCGCCTTTTGCTCCGAGGTCGCCCCAAGTATTGACCTCCTTGTAGCCGAGCTTGCGCGTCTTGGAGTAGATGGCGTCGAGCTGCGGCAGGCTGAGGCAGTCGATCGGGTTGTCCTTGTCGACCAGGATAACGCTGGACGCGGTTTTTCCGAGCGAACCGACGCTACCGGTCGCAACCTTAATCGGAGTCGGTTTGTAGCCGAATTTGTCGACGAAGGACTTTTCTTCGGCCGGAAACATCTCGCGACCGACCGGTGCAAGGTCACCCTTGCCGGATACGAGCCCCGGGGCTCCGGCACCGGATGCACGCAGGTCTTCGGTAAGGCTCAGCCGCGGATACTGCTTGCGGTAGATCTTGACCCAGCCGAGGACGATCTCGTCCATGATGTCGGCGCCGACGATATTCAACTCCTCCTCGGGCTCGCTCTTGACTTCACCCGGTTGCCAGCTCGGCATCGAGGGATCGACCTTGAGGTTGTGCTCGGGCTCGGCGTACTTGAGGGCGATTGCAGGCGTTGTCAGCATTACAGAGAGCGCCATCACGCTGGCCGCGATTGCTACGGAAGCGTTCATAGTTCCTCCATGACGAAAAATTCGAAACGATTGCCGCGATCGTTGTATGGCGCGGTGCAGTCCGTGATGCGGACTACTTGGCCTGGTCGAACAGCGCCTTGTAGTTGAGGATCTTCATGGCCAACTCGTCGCGCAGCGCGGTCGACTTCGCGAGATATTCCCTTTCAGCAGCGCTCGTCGACGGATTGGTCGGATTCTTGAATGCATACACGACCAAACCGATGTTCTCTCCCGAGGCGTCGCGCATCGGCATCAGCACGACGAACTTCTTGTCCGTATCGTTCGTCCGGTGCCAGCGCGGGTCGAGGATCGTGATGCCCTTCTTGCTGACATCGATGTCATCCGGGTCGTCCGGATTGCCGATGCGATCCAGGTACGAGCCGGCGAACATGGTATAGACGTTCTCCTGTCCCGGCGGGACGCCATGCAGCGTTATGCTTAGAAGCTCAGGGTACTTCGCCATGGATTCGTCGGATAATTTCTGCGCATAGATCCTGTATGACGGCGGGGTCCAGTTCTTCTTTGGCGGATCGGCCGACCAGACAGTGTTGCCAAACATGAGGCAGGCGCCGAAGGCGATTGCCATGGCGGTCTTCACAAGGATCTTCATAAGTTCTCCTGGGAGGGGGTCGCGGTGGGTCCACAGACTCCGTGGCGGATCATTGGTTGAGCAGAGCGCGGCTGCTCTGGGTCTGGGTTGCCCGCAGCGGGATATAGCTCGCGTGTTCGAGCACAACCTGCTGGCCTTCCCGGCTAAGAATAAAGCGCAGAAACTCGTCGAGCGCGGGATTGAGCCGCTTGCCGGGTGCCTTGTCGGTGTTGAAGAACGTAAGTCGGCTCAGGGGATAAGTCGCGAGCGCGACATTCTCGTACGTGGGCGCCTGCGGGATGCCGCCCGTCTTTTCGACTACAGGAATCACCTTCACGCCCGCATCGATGTAGGCAATGCCTGAGTAGCCGATTCCGTAGCGATCGTCGGATACCTTTTTGGCGACGGGGAAGACTACCTTCTCGAAAGCGATGTCTTCGCGCCATTCGCCGCGCTTGTCGCCAACGCTGAGAACTCGCTGGCGCACGAACTCCTCGAAACCATTCCACGGTTTGATGCCATACAGCTTGACCGGCTTGTCCGCCCACTCCCCTGTCAGTCCGAGATCGCCCCACTTGGTAATCGGCCTGCCGCCGCGATAGCGGGTGCTCGAGTACATCGCGTCGAGCTGGTCGAACGTGATCTTTTCGAGCGGGTTGTCCTTGTTGACGTAAAACGCGATGGCGTCGAGGGCGCCATAGTGACGGTAGGAACCGCCCGAAACCGGAACGCTCAAGGGGTCGTAGCCGAACTTGGCCTTGAAGCCGGTGATGTCGTCGGGTTTGAGCTCGCGCGAGACGAAGACGAAATCGAGATCGCCCTTCACGAGCTCGACGGCGCCCAGGCTGCCCGCGTATGGCGGCGAGATGGTGAGCGTCACTTCAGGATGGTACGTCTTGAATTTCTCGAACCACTTCTCGACGAGCACCTTGAGCACGTCCGACGCCGCGCCCTTGAAGCTTCCCGTCAACTTTTCCTTGCGTGGCTCGAAGACGGGCAGCGCGGGGTCGAGGATGGGCTGCAGGACCTCCGGCGGTGGCAGCTTGCGGCCGGAAAGCTGGCCCTCCTTCGCCTCCTCCGCCGTCTGGGGCACATTGGTGATAAGCGCCGGGATAATCCATTCGACCATCGGTCGAGGATCGGCCGGCTGCGCCAAGGCAATGGACGTGACGTCGAGAGCCGCGGCCAAGAGCACGATATTGATTGCGAGACCCATCCTGTTCATAACGACTTCCTCCTTGCTCAAGCCAAACCGATCTCACCTTTTTTTGTCCGCGTTTTAGGCAACGCGCCGAGCGTTCCGACACTGGAGCTTGATCTCATGAGCACACGTTATCGGCACGGAATGAAACCAAGCTCAACAAATTCTGAACAGCCATTTATCTTTCAGCCCGAAGTGGCGAGTCGATCAGCTTCGTGCCGGTCACCTCAACAGCTGGAATCCGAGATAGAAGAGAAACCGCTGTTGATCATCGGTGTTCGGACCGAACTGCCGTCCGCGGACGCCAGCACGAATGACGACTCGTTCAGTTTCCAGTGAACGCCAAACTGCACCAGCGTCTGTGAGTTGTGGGGAGCGGAGGTGGCGCGCACCTCGCCTACGCATTCAACATTTTCGCCGCACGAGTGGCCAGCGACGAATCCCGCGATCCACTGGTTCGACCCCTGCTGAACGAAATTGCGTCCTACTTCCGCATCCAACCCAAATTCGCCGACCACGGTCGCGGCCTCGAAAGGCACGAAAACTTGCCTTCCTGGCGCCGTTATTCCCCGGTTCGCCGACGAGGGCAGCCAATTCCACATATATTGGGGATGGATCGACATCGAGAAGCCTGAGTCTTCGATGTCGACAAAGCGCCACTTGACTGCGATCGCGCCAGCTCCCAGACCGGACTTCCAACTCTGGTTCGATTCTTGGACGAAGGTCCAAGGCATATCGACACTGAGTTGGACGTTCTCTCCCCAGCCATAGTTGACATCCACGTTGGGCGCGGCGATTTCCCATCGTCCAGGCGTACGGGCACCGATAGTCGCGAGATTGATCTCCCAGTGACCATCGCCCGGCGTTTCCGGATCGTCGGTCAGCAGGGGCGGACCACCTTGCGCCCTCGACGTTTCGGATCCGACCGTGAGGAAAGCGACGGCAACCACGCAAATCCATGCCGCAAGCGCGTCAGCGCGGCGCAGGAAGCTGCTGCATGAGTTTGGCGACGCTCGCGATCTGTTTGCCAAGGTCGTCTCGAATCATCTCTGCGCGTTGCGCAAACTGTCTCTGGTCGTCGCCAGGCTCGTAAGGAAAAACGATCGCAAGCGCCCCAATCGGCTTGCGAGCAGCGTCGTGGAGCAAGAGTTCCACCTCGTATCGGTCTCCATTTCTGTTCACTTTCGCAAGGGTCTCGCCCGTCGCGATTACTTTGAGGTCCTCGGCGTCCGCCCTCTTGCCGATGCGACCGATGTTCGACGCGATAATCACGTTCTCCGACGCTCCCGGCGGCGTCACATGCATGGCCACCACCAGCAGATCGGGATACCTGGCGAGCGTTTGATTGACCAGTTCCTGCGCGTAGATGTGCGTTGGCGCGAGCTCTGATCCAGCATAGAGCGGTAACGCCAGGGTCACTGCCAGAACGAGGCACGCACGGCGCATCATTTCGTTTTTCCGCATTGCTCTGCGCTCCGGCACCGGTCGTCCTCGCCTATGCCGCAAGATAAGGGCCTTCCTTAAACCGCGCCTGAAGGTTCCCTGAATTTGCATTTAACCAACAAACGCAAAATCTGCGCTAGCATTTAGGTGCCATGAAAGTGCTCATTGTCGAAGACGAGCAACGTCTGGGCCAATTCCTGGAGCGCGGACTCAAGGAGTGCGCCTATACCGCCGCTTGGGTGCGCACTTGCAAGGATGCTCTTGATGCCTTGGCTGAGTCGCCCTACGACGTCATCGTTCTCGATCTGGGGCTACCCGACGGCGATGGACTGGACATGCTCCGCAAGTGGCGCGCCAGCGGCTTCAACGAGCCGGTTCTGATTCTGAGCGCTCGCGACTCGGTAGAGGATCGCGTCAAGGGCCTCAACGTGGGTGCGGACGACTATCTTCCCAAGCCCTTCAGCTTCGAAGAACTTCTAGCGCGCGTGCGCTCGCTCGTGCGGCGCCAATCCACCGCCAAGCAGGCGGTCCTGGAGCACCGCGGCATACGTATCGATCTGCTCAGCCATACGGTCCAGCTCAACGGTCAACCGATCGATCTGACCAGCCGCGAATTCGCGCTGCTCGAGATCTTCATGCAGAACACCGGACGCATCCTCACGCGTACGCTCATCTCGGAAAAGATCTGGGCATCGCACTATGATGTCGATACCAACTTGCTCGACGTCTATATGAGCCGCTTGCGGCAAAAGCTCGAAGGCACGTCCACAAAGCCGCTGTTCAAGACCGTCCGGGGTGTGGGCTACCAGTTGCTATGAAATCGATCAGTTCGCGCATCACGGTCTGGTATGCGGCCACGTTGACGGCGACTCTCGCTTGTCTGTTTGCAGTCGGCCATTACCTCCTCGAGAATCATCTCATCCGGCAACTCGATGACCTCAACGAAGCGCAATTCAAGCAGCTCAAATCGACCCTGGGCACGGGCTACCAGGCATTGACCCCGCAACAGATCGACGGTCGTATCCGGGAAGCGGCGGACTCGGCTTCGGCGCTCTTCTACGTCGATATGCATGGACCGACGACCAGCCGCTTCTTCACGTCCAGCAATCTTCACGGGCTTTCAATCCCGGACATTCCCGGCCAACACGCGTACACCGTCGATATTGGCGGCATCGGCGAGGTACGAGTGAGCGAGTTCCAGCTCCCGCCTTTCGAGGTGACGGTCGCCACGCCCACGGCGCCGGTGCGCGACGTGATGACCGGGTACCGTCAGGTCTTTGTCGTCTTGCTGGTGATTGCGGTGATCGCGAGCGGTGGCATCGGCTATGCGCTCAGTCAGCTTTTCTTGCGGCCCATGCGGGTAATCCAGGCGACCGCGAACCGCATTCGCTCTGACAACCTGAACGAGAGGATTCCGATCGGCGATACGAAAGACGAGTTTTCGCAGCTGGCGCGCTTTCTTAACCAGATGTTTGATCGCCTGGAGACTTCATTTACCGGGATTCGACGCTTTGCGGCGGATGCCTCGCACGAACTGAAGACGCCGCTGTCGCTGGTGCGCCTGCACGCCGAGCGCTTGCTCGTAAGAGGGAACCTCGAGCCTGCGCAAAGCGAGTCAGTGCACGTTCAGCTCGAGGAGATCGCGCGCGTCAATCAGATCATTGATGAGTTGCTCTTCCTGTCTCGCGCTGACGCCCAGGCGATCACGCTCCATCCCATGACGCAGGACCCTGCCCGCTTTCTGCGGAGTTTCGCCCAGGATGCCAGCGCGCTTGCCGAGCATAGCGGTCGAAAATTCGTCTATTCGCACGATGGTGATGGCACAGTGGAGTTCGAGGAGACACGAATTCGGCAAGTGCTGCTCAACCTTCTTGCGAATGCGCTCAAGGCCTCTCCACCGGAAGGAGCCGTTGTCTTGAGTTCTAGTCTCGCCAATGGCACGTGGCATCTCTGCGTCGAGGACGAGGGGCCGGGTCTAACCGCTGCTCAGCGCGAAGCGATGTTTGAGCGGTTTGTGCGCTTCAATTCCGACGGCGCGAGCGACAGAGGAAGCGGCTTAGGTCTTGCGATCTCGCGCAGCATCGTGCGGATGCATCGCGGTTGGATCCATGCGGCGGAAGGGAAGAACGGCCACGGGCTGCGGATGGAAATCGAAATGCCAAGCGCAGGGCTGCTGGACGCCGAAGCGAGCCACACTACAGGCGGGACGTAGCCCGCACAGCATCGGTCGGCGTCACCTGAGTCACAACCGACAGCACACAATCGATCGCCACTTCGTACGCGTGGCCCGGGATGATTCCGCCAATCATCAGGTCGGGCCAGGACTGCCCGTCGACCACCCTGCAACGCAGATCGCCGTGGTCGAGGACACGTTCGATAATAGAACCACAGGCCGTCTGATTCGCGGACAAAACGAACTACATCGCCTTGCTGAGGTGCCGGTAAGACTGCAACATGATCGATGGGGTCCTCAAGCAAAAGCGACCTTTGTACAAGTCCGCTGAGGCGCACAACATTGCCGTCGGATAGTGCTCGTGATACGGACGCTGGGTTTGCCGGCCGACGTACTCAAGATGGGCCCGCGCAACCTTGTGAGGAACGGCGAGTTGTACACGCTGCGCTTCCGTCGCGGCAAGACCAAGGTGCCCGTCGAAATGGAGGTCGTCGGCGAGCTTGCGGTTGCGCTGGCTCCATTCCTGAACGGGCGATCGCTGCACCCGACCTTCGTTCGTCGCGATGACGGCAAGCCATACACGGTCGACGGTATCGGCGCAATGTTCCGGCGCTACTGCGTTGGCACCAAGGGGCGGCCGGTAAATCCGGTCATCAAGGATTTTGGCCTACGCGATCTACGCGCCAAGGGTGCGACAGCCATGTACCGAGCTGGCGTGGACATTCGCTTTATTCAGGCGCTGCTCGGACATGAGAGCGTGCAGACGACGGAGATTTACTTGAAGGGATTGCTGGCCGAAGTGGTCAGGCCCAACGAAGTGCCGATCATCGCGAGCGTAAAGTGAATTTACCCCACGGGGTAAATGCCGTTTACCCCAGTTAGTGGGCACTACCGTGAAAAACGTTGTTTGGTGGCTCCCCGACCTGGGCTCGAACCAGGGACCTGCGGATTAACAGTCCGTCGCTCTACCAACTGAGCTATCGGGGAATAGCCTGCTATTTTAGCGTTTCCGCGGTGCCTGGGTCAATGCGACGTACCGTCTCGGTCGCAGGTGCCGAAGGTGCGACGCCCTTCAAATGCGGCGCCGCGAGTCGAAGGTAATGGAACATCGACCACAGTGTCAGGATCGCCGCGACCCATAGCGCGATCGTCCCCAGCCAGACCGTGCTGATGCCCGGAATCAGCGGCTGATAGAGCAAGAGCGCAATGATCGCGGTGATCTGCGCTCCAGTTTTCACCTTGCCGATGAACGCCACCGCGATGCTCTTCGATTGTCCAAGCTGCGCCATCCACTCGCGCAGCGCCGAGATCGCGATCTCGCGTCCGATGATGATGATCGCCAGCCACGCATCGGCCCGATCGAGCTGCACGAGCACGATCAGCGCCGCGGCCACCATCAACTTGTCGGCGACCGGATCGAGGAATGCGCCGAACGCGGAGGTCTGCCCCAGCTTGCGTGCGAGATAGCCATCAGCCCAGTCGGTGATCGCCGCCAGTGCGAACACCGTCATCGCCAGCCAGTTTTTCATCGGCAGCGACATCCACGTCGCCGGCAGGTAATACACGCCGACGAAGACCGGGATCAGAACGATTCTTAGCCAGGTGAGCGCGGTGGGGAGATTGAACGACATTGCTTCGGAGATTTTCGCGGGGTGGGCCCGTGCAGGGCGCCATTCTACGCCCATGGCACCGGGCGTTGAGAGCTACCCGATCGTTGTCAGGTTGTCATTGTGCGCCGTCAAGGAATCCACTGGCAGGGCCTCCGCTGGGTAAGCAGATTTCTCATTGCGATGTTCCTCCGACGACTTTTCAGTGCAGCTCCGAGAAAATGCGCTGCGCCAGCGCGCGGCTGATCCCGGGAACGCGCGCAAGGTCTTCGACGCTGGCGGCTTGCACGCCCTTGAGCCCGCCGAAGTGCGATAACAGCGCCTTGCGCCGCGCGGCGCCAATGCCGCCGATCGATTGCAGCGTCGACGTGTTTCGCGTCTTGCTCCGGCGCGCGCGATGGCCCTGGATCGCGAAACGGTGCGCTTCGTCGCGGATCTGTTGCAGCAGGTGCAACCCCGGGTGGTCCGACGGAAGATGCAGTGGCTCGCTGCGGTCGGGAAACACGATTTCCTCGAGCCCTGGCTTGCGCTCGGGTCCTTTGGCGATGCCGATGAGTCGCGTCGCGTGCAGTCCCAGATCGGCTAGCACGCTTGCCGCTACGCCGACCTGTCCCTTGCCACCGTCGATGACCAGCAAGTCGGGCGCCGGATATTCGCCGGTAACGATGCGCGCGACGCGGCGCGACAGCGCTTCGCGCAGCGCGGCGTAGTCGTCGCCACCGACGTCGGGCTTGACGTTGAAGCGGCGATACTCGCCGGTCTGCATCGAAAGCCGGTCGAAGATCACGCAGCTCGCCACCGCCGCCTCGCCCATCGTGTGGCTCACGTCGAAGCATTCGATGCGCTGCGCCGTCGGCGGCAGCCCGAGCGCGTCCTGGACCGCGGCCAGCCGGTCCTCCTGCGTCGTCTTCTGCGCGAGCTTCTGCCCGATCGCGAGCTCGGCGTTCTGCAAAGCCATGGTCACCCACACGCGGCGCTCGCCCCCCGTGTTCGATACGAGCGCGACCTTTTGTCCCGACTGCGCGGTCAGCACCTCGGCGAGCACCGGGTCGTCGCCGCTTTGTTCGGCGATGATGGTCGGCGGTGCGGTGCGGTCGACGTAGTGCTGCATCAGGAACGCGGGTACGACCTCGTCCAGGGTCGCGCCTTCGGCGTGCTGCGGGAAGAAGGTGCGGTCGCCGACGTGCCGTCCGCCGCGCACCATCACGACGTTCACCGCCACGAGTCCCTGCGCGGATACCGCCGCCACCACGTCGATATCTCCGGCCGTCGCACTCTCGACGAACTGCCTCGATTGCAGCTGCGTCAGGCGCGCCACCTTGTCGCGCAGCCGGGCGGCACGCTCGAAAGCGAGCGCCGCGGCCGCCTCCTCCATCTGTCGCTGCAGACCGGCGAGCACCTCGCTGGTCTTGCCCTGGAGGAACAGCGTCGCGTTGTTGACATCCTCGTGATATTCCTCCGCCGAGATCAATCCGACGCACGGGCCGGTGCAGCGCTGGATCTGGTAGAGCATGCATGGCCGCGATCGGTTGGCGAACACGCTGTTTTCGCAGGTCCGTATCTGAAAGACCTTCTGCAGCAGCGCCATGCCCTCGCGCACCGCGCCGGCGCTGGGGAACGGCCCGAAGTAGCGGTGCGGCTTGTCCAGCCGTCCGCGGTGAAAGCGCAGCTGCGGGAACGTCTCGCTGGTGATGCAGACATAGGGATAGCTCTTGTCGTCGCGAAACAGGACGTTGTAGCGCGGCTGGTGCGCCTTGATCAGGTTGTTCTCGAGCAGCAGCGCCTCGCCCTCCGAGCGCGTGGCAGTTGTCTCGACGCGGGCGATCTGCGCGATCATCATCGCGGTGCGCGGATGATGGTCGGTCTTCTGGAAATAGCTGGAGACGCGTTTCTTGAGCTCGCGCGCCTTGCCGACGTAGAGCGTCTCGCCGGCGGCGTCGAGCATGCGATAGACCCCCGGACGGTTCGGCAGCGACGCGACGAGCTCGCGCACGTCGAAGGGGCGCTCGGGAGCGCTGGGCTTGGCGGGTTGGCTGGGAGTGTCGCCGGGCATGGCTACGCGCTAAGCGGCCGGTGCGCCTTCAGGTGCTGCACGATGCGCTCGAAGACGGCCTCGAACATCGCCGTGGACAGACGTCGTGTGTTGGTGTTGTAGCGGCTGCAATGGTAGCTGTCGAACAGGCGCAAATCCCCGGGCAGTGCGTGCTCCGATGCGTGCCCGAACGGATACTCGCGCGGCACGAGCGATAGCGCGCGCAGGCTTGCCTCGTGTGCGACGGTGCCCAACGCGAGCACGGCGCTGCCGGCGGGTGCCTGCGCGAGGTCGGCGGCGAGATAGTCGTTGCAATTGCGGATCTCCGCCGGCAACGGCTTGTTCGCGGGCGGCAGGCACTTGACCGCGTTGGTGATGCGCGCGCCGATCAGGCGAAGCCCGTCGTCGACTCCGGTCGACTCCGGCTGCGTGGCGAAGCCGAACTTGTGCAGCGTCGCGTAGAGCAGGATCCCCGCGTAGTCGCCGGTGAAGGGGCGCCCGCTCGCGTTGGCGCCGTGCATGCCGGGGGCGAGCCCGACGATGATGAGCCTTGCGCTCAGGTCGCCGAACGGCGGGACCGGCGCGCAGAAATAGCCCGGATGTTGCGCGCGCACGTCGTCCAGGAAGTGCGCGAGTCGGGTGCAACGGCGGCAATCGACGTCGTATACCGCTCTGCTAACGACGACGTGATCGCGAGAGGCGAGTCGGTTCATGTAGAATGGCGCGCCCTGAATGTCGCACTCGGCGGCGCGAGAATTTTATCATGCCGCCCTAGCCGTCTTCGCACATGCTTCCACCGGAACTCAATCTCGAGGTACGCTCTCGCCTGCCCGCCCGGCGCAACGGCAAGCCACCGCTGTTGTTCGTGCATGGCGGCTATTGCGACGCGTGGTGCTGGGAGCCGTATTTCCTGTCGTTCTTCGCCGACAAGGGCTACGCAGCGCACGCGCTCTCTCTGCGCGGGCATGGCGAGAGCGGGGGTTACGAGTCGCTGTTCGTGGCCGGGCTGGACGACTATGTCGCCGACGTGGAGCGCGTGGCGTCGACGCTTTCCTCGCCGCCCATCCTTATCGGCCACTCGATGGGCGCATCGATCGTCGAGCGGCTGATGCTCACTCGTCCTGTTCGCGGCGCGGCGCTGCTCGCGCCGGTGCCGCCGGGTGGCTTGGCGCCGGTCGCCGGGAGGTTGATGGCGTGGCAGCCGGAATATCTGATCAACATGCAGCGCCTGGACGCGCCGCATCTCGCCGGCGACATGATGGCGGCGCTGCGCCCGATGTATTTCAGCCGCAACGTCTCGCCCGCGATCGTCGACGAGGCGCAACGCCATTTCACGCTGGAGTCGGCGCGCGCTCTGCTCGACATGACCCTGCGCCTGCAGGAAGGCAAGCCCGTCGCCGGCGCGCATCCGCTGGTGCTCGGCGTGGGCGACGATCGCATCGCTACGCCACGCGACGTACGCGCGACCGCGTCGGTCTATGGCGTTCAAGCCACCATCGTGCCCGGGCTCGCGCACATGATGATGCTCGACGACGACTGGATCCAGGTGGCGCAGCCGCTGCTCGACTGGCTGACGGCGCTCAAGGCCTAGCCGCAAGTCGGCGAAAGCGCCCCCAGCGGCGCGCTAGCCGTCGAACGGTCAGGCGGCGATCTTCGTCTTGGTGAACTCGGCGAACTCGAGCGGCGGCAGCGCCTTGCTCGCCCAGAAGCCCTGGAAGCAGTGGCAGCCGTGAATGTCGAGAAAATCGAGCTGTGCTTTGGTGCCCACACCCTCGGCGACCACGCGCAATCCCAGGCCGCGCGCGAGCGCGATGATCGCCTCGGTGATCGCCGCGTCGCCGGGGTCGGTCTCTAGGTCGGCGATGAAAGAGATGTCGATCTTGAGCGTGTCGATCGGAAAGTGCTTGAGGTGCGAAAGGCTCGAGTAGCCGGTGCCGAAATCGTCGATCGCCACCGAGAAGCCTTCCTCGCGCAATTTCTGCAGCACCTTCTTGATCGAGTCGAGGTCGTGCAGCAGGCTCGACTCGGTCACCTCGAGCTCGATCCATTCGGGCTGGCAGCCGGCGTCGCGCACGATTGCTGAAATGCGCTGTGCGAGGTCGTCCCGGTAGAACTGGCGCCCCGAGAGGTTGATCGACACCATCAGCGCCATTCCTGCCTTGCGCCAAGCAGCGCACTGCTCCGCCGCCGAGCGCAGCACCCAGTCGCCGAGGACGTGAATGAGCCCCGACTCTTCGGCGAGCGGGATGAACACCTGCGGCGCGACGTCGCCGTGCTCGGGATCGTGCCAGCGCAACAACGCTTCGGCGCCGATGATGGTCTTGTCGGTGATGCGCAGCACCGGCTGGTAATGCAGGTGCAGCTTGCCTTCCTTCACCGCGGTGCGCAGCGCGCTTTCCAGCGTGTGCTGCTTGAGCCGGTGCTCCGCAAGATCGGCATCGAAGAACTGGTAGGTGTTGCGGCCGAGGTCCTTCGAGCGGTACATCGCCACGTCGGCGTGCTTGAGCAGACCTTCGGGGTCGTCGCTGTCGTCGGGATACACCGCGATGCCTATCGATGAAGTCACGTAGATCTCGTGCTCCTCGATCTGAAAAGGCTGCGCGATCGCGTCCTGCAGCTTTTGCGCGACGCGATTGAGAATCGTTGATTCATCGAAGTCCTCGACGATCACCATGAATTCATCGCCGCCCAGGCGCGCCAGCAGGTCGGATTCACGCAGCGCCTGCGACAGTGATGCCGTGACGCGCTTGAGCAGCTCGTCGCCGATGCGGTGCCCGAGCGTATCGTTGACGTTCTTGAAACGATCCAGGTCGATGAACAGCACGCCGACGCGGCGTGCGTTGCGCTTGGCCTGCGCGATCGCCTGGCCCAGACGCTCCTGCAGCAGCAGCCGGTTGGGAAGCCCCGTGAGCGCGTCGCGCGTGGCCAGGTACTGCAGGCGCTCCTCGGCCTGGATGCGCGAGCTCACGTCCTGCACGAAGGAAAGGATGGAGACGATGTTGCCCTGCTCGTCGAGCAGGCAGGAGTGATACCACTCGCACCAGATCGTCTCGGCGTCCTTGCGATAGTTGCGGTTGAGGCCGGTCGCACGCGGTTCCTCGCCCGACATGAGCTTGTTGATCAGCGTGACCACCTGGTCGCGATCGGCCTCGTGCGTGATCTGGCTGCCGGTGATCGGCATCCCAAGCACTTCCTCGGCGCGCCAGCCGAAAATGTTCTCGGCCTGCGGCGACCAGCGCACCAGGCGAAAGTCGCGGTCCCACTCCAGCACCGCCAGCGGCGTGTTGTTGATGTGCGACGAGAGCATCCAGTTGGCGCGGCGCAACGCTTCCTCGTTGCGCTTCTGGTCATGGATGTCGGTATGCACCGCGTAGATACCGATGACGTTTCCTTCGGCGTCGCGGTTGGGCGCGTAGTGGATCGATTCCCAGCGCTGCTCGCCGTTGGGCTGCAGCAGCATCTGCTCGGTGGAAATGGTCTCGCCGCCGAACACGCGCGTGATCACCGGCTGCAGCTGTTGCGCTCGTCCGATGCCGACCACCTCGGCGATGCGTCGTCCGGTCAGGTCCTTGCGGCTTTCGGACAGCCATTCCTCGTTGTGTCTGTTGAGAAAACGAAAGCGCGAATCACGATCGATGTACGCCACGCGCGCGGGCACGTTGTCCATGATGAGCCGCACTTCGGCCTCGCTGGCGCGCAGCGCTTCCTGCGCCTGCTTGAGGGTGTGGATGTCGTTCATCAGCACGAACGCGCCGTGCACGTCGCCCGACGGCGTGGCGTCTGGGACGACCCGGATAGTCATCCAGCGGCGCGCTCCGCCGGCGCCGGGCACGAGACGGTCGAAGGCGGTTGATTCGCCTTCCAGCGCGCGCGTAAGCATCGCCTGCGCACTGGCGTAGATTCCGTGGCCGACCACGTCGCGCAGGCGAAGGCTCGCCACCTGCTCCGCGGTCAGCCCGAAGTATTGAAGGAACGTGCGGTTGACGTACTGGCAGCGTTCGTCGCGGTCGATATAGGCCACCGGCGCGGGCACGCCGTCCATGATCGCGCGCAGCTGAGATTCGCGCGCGGCCAACGCGTCCTGGGCTTCCTTGAGGTCGGTGATGTCGTGACCGACGATGTAGTAACCCTTGATCGTTGCGTCGAAGTTGAGGTCGGGAACGATCTTGTTGCGCAGCCAGCGCATGCGGCCGTTGACGTCCTCCGCCTGCCGCTCGTAGGTCACGTCCTCGCCGCGCGCGGCGCGATCGATGAACGGCTGCTGGAACTCGAAGACCTCCGGGCCGAGCACGTCTCTGGGCGACTTGCCGATGACGTCGTCGCGCTCCATGCCGACGAGGCGAAGGAACGCGTCGTTGACGAAGGTGTACTTGCGCTCGATGTCGACGTAGACGACCGGCTCAGGAATGTTGTCGGTGAACAGCCGCAGCTGCTCCTCGCGCGTCTGCAGCGCCTGCTCGGTAAGCTTGAGGTCATGGATGTCGTATTCGGTGCAATACAGGCCGCGCACGCTTCCGCCGCCGTCGAGGTCGGGCGCGACACGCCCGTGCATCCACCTGCGCTGTCCGTCGGCGGCGACGCCGATGCGCTCGTACTCGACGTTCTCGCCCTCCTGCGCGCGCTTGATGATCGGGCGCAGGAACGAGCCGACGTCGCGCGGCAGCACCTCGTACGGCGACTTGCCGTAGATCTGGTCCTGCGGCCGGCAAACCCAGTTGGCGAACGCCTGATTGACGAAGGTGTACCGCACCTGCTTGTCGAGATAGGCGATCGGCCCGGGAATGTTGTCTGCGAACAGCCGCAGCTGCGCTTCCTGCGACTTCAGCGCCTCGCGGATGCGGATGTCGTCTTCGATGTCGTTGACCACCACGAAGGCGCCGCCGGTCTTGCCGCCGGGCTCGCGATCCGGGAACAGCGTGATGCGCGCCCAGCGCAGCTCGCCGGATGCGGGCCGCTCGCGACGCTCGTAACTCACGGTGGCACCCGCGAAAGCGCGCTCGATATACGACTGCATTTCCGCGAGCGCGTCGGGCGCGACGAAGTTCTTAAGCGGCTGGCCGATCAAGTCGTCGATCGGGATGCCGATGTAGTCGCCGTAGGGCTTGTTGGCGAAGCGCAGGCGCTGTCCACGATCGAAATAGTAAATAGGCAGCCCGACGCTGTCGGTGACGATGCGCAGCCGATGCTCGCGCGCGCCGGCCTCGAGCTCGAGACGCTTGATGTTGTCGACGTCGGTGTACGTTGCCAGCACGCCGCGTACGTCGCCGCGCGGGCCGCGGTCGGCGTAGAAGTCGACCCGGATCCAGAAGGCGTTGCGCTTCACCGACGAGAGCTGGCGCTCGAAGCTCACACGCTCGCCGGAAAGCGCTGCGTCGAGATAGGCGCTGTAGAGCTGGTAGAGCTCGCGTCCGTCGACCTCGATCACCTCGCGGCCGATCACTTCGACCTGCGTCTTGCCAGTCCAGTCGAGGAACGCGCGATTGACGAAGCGGTAACGCTGGTTTGCGTCGATGTAGCAAACGGGCAAGCCGAGCGCGTTGAGCTTGCGCTGTGAAAGCGCAAGCAGGGCTTCCCGTTCGATGCCTTCACCGACCGTTGCCAGCGTCGGATGATCCAGGCGTACAAGTGATCGCGTTAGCGCCATCAGGCCGGTCTCGCCCCCGCCCCATCCCATGGGACCGCGAGGAGTCTAAGGGTCTAAACAACACCTGACAAGCAAGGATCGAGCCCGCTCGACTTGCTTGGACACTACAGCGAAACGATCGCAAGGACGCGTCCGAATTGGCTGGCGGAGGGCTGCACGCTACAATCCGCGTCACAAAAGCACCCCGCACGGCATATCGCGTGCCGTGTCCTTCCCAGTCCCTGTCTCGAGGAGCACGCGTGTTTCGGCTGAAGCGATGTCTTTGCTGGTTCGTCACGCTGGCTGCGCGTGCGATCGCGCATGCTGCGGGCGGACCGAAGCACGAACACCCGCGCAGGTCGGGCTGCGGTCACTGCACAGCGCTGGCGACCGCGCTGCAGGGATGAATCGCTCGTGATACGCAGATGCCGCGCGCTGTGCTGTGCGGTAACGGGCGCGAGCCTCGCCCTGCTCTCGCAGGTGGCGTCCGCGGAAACGAGCACGTTCGACGGCGCCTTGCTGTCGCGGCCGTGGGCTATTCCCTTCGCCGGCATCCTGCTTTCGCTGGCGATCTGGCCCTTGCTGGCGCCGCGCTTCTGGCACGATCACTACGGCAAGATCACCGCCGCATGGTCGATCGCCTTCCTGGTGCCGTTCACCGCCGTATTCGGCATCGACGAAGCCGTACACACGGTGGTACATGTGCTGGTCGGCGAGTACCTCCCGTTCGTGATCCTGCTCCTGGCGCTTTACACGGTCGCGGGCGGCATCGCGGTGCGCGGCACGCTGGTCGGCACGCCTGCGCTGAACACGGGAATCATCGCGCTCGGGACGGCGCTCGCCAGCTTCATGGGAACCACCGGCGCGGCGATGCTTCTGATCCGGCCGCTGCTGCGCGCCAACCAGACGCGCGAGCGCAAGGTGCACCTCGTCGTGTTTTTCATCATCCTAGTCGGCAATGTCGGTGGCGCGCTCTCGCCGCTGGGCGATCCGCCGCTTTTCATCGGCTTCCTCAAGGGAGTCGACTTCTTCTGGACTACGCGCGCGCTGGCGATGCCGACACTCCTGCTTTCAGTGGCGCTGCTGGCGACCTTCTTCGTGGTCGACACGCTTCTCTGGAAACGCGATCGAGGTGCGGTGTCAGCGCCGCCACCCGCCCGCGAACCTTTAGCGGTTGAAGGCGCGTGGAACTTTCTGCTCGTCGCGGGAGTGATTGGCTTGGTGCTGCTCTCGGGAATCTGGAAACCCGGCATCGCATTCGACCTCGCCGGGACGCCACTGGAGTTGCAGAATCTCGCGCGCGACGTCGGCTTGCTGCTGCTTGTGGGAGGGTCGCTGTGGCTGACGCCGCGCCGCGTCCGCAAAGCGAACGCATTCAACTGGGCACCGATCGCGGAGGTCGCCAAGCTCTTCGCGGGCATTTTTCTGACAGTAGCGCCGGTAATCGCGATGCTGCACGCGGGGCGCGAAGGCGCGCTTGCACCGATCGTCGCCCTGGTGAGCGATGCCAGCAATGCCCCACGACCGCTGATGTATCTTTGGATGACCGGAATCCTGTCCGCCTTCCTGGACAACGCGCCGACCTATCTGGTGTTCTTCAATCTCGCCGGCGGCGATGCCGCGACGCTGATGGGACCGCTGGGGCGGATACTGGCGATGATCTCCGCCGGCTCCGTCTACTTCGGCGCACTGACCTACATCGGCAATGCACCCAATTTCATGGTCAAGGCGATCGCCGAGGAGCGCGGGGTGGCGATGCCAAGCTTTTTCCCCTATTTCGCGTGGGCGTCGCTGATCATGGCGCCGATGTTGTCCCTGCTCTCGTGGATCTACGCCTGAACGGACGCGAAGCGCGCCGCGGCCTGCGCCCTAGTCGAGAACGAGGATGTGCAGCCGGTACGGGCCATGCGCGCCGAGCACGATGGTTTGCTCGATGTCTCCGGTGCGCGACGGTCCCGAGATCAGGTTGATCGCGCGCGGCGGAAGCTTTCGCTCGGCGCGGACCAGCGCGAACGCGTCTTCCATGCCGGCGACGATACGGCTCGCCGCGACGACCGCGACATGCGTATCGGGCAGCAGCGCGGTCGCGGTGGGCGTCTGCGGTCCGGTCACGAACACCAGTGTTCCGGTCTCCGCGATCGCACAGAAAGTCCCGGTGATGCCGAGGCGATCGTCGCCTTGCGTCGGGCGCGGCTCGATCGACAGACCCGCGCCCTTCCAGTCGAGATCGGAAAACTCCGGCCAGCACACGCCGGCAAGCGAGCGCTGCGCGCTGAGCGCGTCAGGCAGGTCGAGCGCTCCGAGGTACCTCGCTACGGCGACGGGGATCGCGGCGCGATCGGCGATGCGCTCGACGGTGCTTTCCATGTCGGTAGCGCGCTTCAGAAAGACGTCGATCAGATCGGCGCCAACGCGGGGGCGCGGTCCCTGGGAATGCGCCGCGATATAGCGGTTGGCTTCAGCCAGCGCTAACGGATCCGCCGCCGATTTCCCGAGCGCCTGGCGCACGCGCGCGAGCACCTCATCGCGTGCCGAGCTTGTACGTTCTCCCCCAGCGTCACTACGCGCCGTTCCTCCCAGGGGGCGAGCGCCTTGGGGCGGCCCGGCGGCGCTCATGAGTCTCCCCCCGCAGTCGCTCCGCGACCTCCCCCCCTGGGGGGGCGCGCGCCTTGCGGCGGCCCGGCGGCGCTCATGAGTCTCCCCCCGCAGTCGCTCCGCGACCTCCCCCCCTGGGGGGGCGCGCGCTTTGGGACGGCCCGGCGGCGCTCATCGGCTTTTGCCGCGCAATGAATGCGGCGATGCGGGCGACGCCTTCGCGGATCATCGCTGGCGACGCCGCGTACGAAAAGCGGATGTGCTGGCCGTCGCCTGGAACGCGCCTGCCAAAGTGGATGTCGGCCAGCACCGCGACGCCGGCTTCGTTGAGCAGCCGCTTGCGCAGCTCCTCGGAATCCGCGCATCCGGTCATCCTGCACGCCTCGGTGACGTTGGGCCACGCATAAAATGCGCCGCCCGGCGTCTTGCAGCTGATGCCCGGCACCGCGTTGAGCAGGTCGACGATCAGGTTGCGGCGCTCGAGAAACGATGCGCGCATGGCGTCGGCCGCGTCCTGCGGGCCCTCGATCGCTTCTACCGCAGCCCACTGGCTGATCTGCGACGCGCACGAGTCGGTATTGGTGATCCAGCGCGTGAACACAGGTGCCAGTGTGCGGTTGGCGATGTAGCCGATGCGCCACCCCGTCATCGCCCACGTCTTCGACGCACCGTCGGAAATGATCGTGCGCTCCTGCATGCCCGGCAGCGATGCGATCGACTCGAACTCGCCGTCGTAAGCGAGGCGCGAATAGATCTCGTCGGCATAGATCCAGATCTGCGGATGACGGCGCAGGATGTCCGCGATCGCATGCAGGTCGGCTCCGCGCAGCATGCCGCCGGTCGGGTTGTGCGGCGAATTCAGGATCAGCATTCGCGTATGCGCGGTGATGTTCGCTTCGAGCTCGTTCGGATCGAAGGCGAAATCCCGGCTCTCGCGCAGGTAGATCGGCACCGGCAGCGCGCCCAGCGCGAGGATCTGCGATTCATAGATCGGAAAGCCGGGAACGGGATAGATCACCTCGTCGCCCGCGCCATGGTCGGTCACCGACGCGATCGCGTAAGCGATGAATGGCTTGGCGCCCGCTCCGACGACGACGTGCTCGGGCGCGATGTCGAGGCTGCGGCGGCTGGCCATGTCGCGCGCGGCGGCCGCACGTAGCTCATCGATCCCGGCGGAGGGCGTATAGCCGTGTTTGCCGCCGCGGATCGCCGCGACGGCAGCATCCTGGATGTTCACCGGAGTCGGGAAATCGGGCTGGCCGATGCAGAACGACACGATGTCGCGACCCTGGCGCTGCAGCGCGTTGACCTCGGCGAGCACGACGAACGCATTCTCGGTCCCCAGCGCCTCGCCGCGCCGGCTGATTGGGGGCGCGGTGCGGGCAAGATCGCGCGGCGCGTTCATCGCACGCCCTTCGCCCGGGCGTAGAGCTCACGGAAGGTGCGTCCAGGCGGCGCCGGCATGTCGCGCTCTGCGGTCCACCCGCTTCCTAACGGCAGGCGATGAATAAGGCCGGCTCTTCCTCCCATCCAGTGCAGCACGCGCGCGCCGATGCGGGTAGCCAGCGCGTAGACACGGGGATGCGATGCCAGCCATGACCACCCCTGAAGCCCCGCGCGCTCGTACCACGGGCGCAGCGCGCGCTCGAATTCCTTCTCGCGCAGCTTGCGCTGCAGGTCGGGCAGCGGAATCCTGACCGGACATACCACCCCGCACTGGTTGCACAGCGTCGACGCCTGCGGCAGTTCGAGCGCGTTTTCGAGCCCGACGTAGGATGGCGTGAGGATCGAGCCGATCGGACCCGGGTACACCCAGCCGTACGAGTGTCCGCCGATGTTCTGGTAAACCGGGCAATGATTCATGCATGCGCCGCAGCGTATGCAGCGCAGCGCCTCGCGGACGTCGCTCGCGAGCACGCCCGATCGCCCGGCGTCGACGAGGATGAAGTACATGTGCTCCGCGCCATGGAATTCGCCTGCGCCCTTGGTCCCGGTGAGGATGTCGACATAGTTGGAGATCGATTGCCCGGTCGCCGAGCGCGGCAGCAGCCGCATCAGCGTCGCCACGTCCTCGAGCGTTGGAACGATCTTCTCGATGCCCGAAATCGCCACGTGGACTTTCGGCAGCGTGGTGGTCAGCGTCGCGTTGCCTTCGTTGGTGACCAGGACCACCGACCCGGTCTCGGCGACGAAGAAATTGCCGCCCGAGATGCCCATGTCCGCGGTGAGATAGTGCGTTCGCAACACCTGCCGCGCCTCGAAGCACAGCTCCTCGATCTTGAGCTTGCGCGGCGTGCCGTGCGTCTTGGTAAAGAGGTCCGCGACCTCTTCCTTGCTCTTGTGCAGCGCCGGCCCGATGATGTGCGACGGCGGCTCGTAGTCGTTGATCTGCAGGATGTACTCGCCCAGATCGGTCTCCACCACCTTGAGCCCGGCGGCCTCGACCGCGCGATCGAGCGCCGATTCCTCGCTGACCATCGACTTCGACTTGATGATCTTGGCCACGCCATGGCGCGCCGCGATCTCCAGCACCAGCCGGTTCACGTCGGCGGGTGTGGACGCCCACAGCACCGTCGTTCCGCGCGCCTTGGCATTGGCTTCGAACATCTCCAGCCACGTGTCCAGGTTGTCGAGCGCGCGCTGGCGAATGGCGCGCGCCGCGTCGCGCGTGCCTTCGAAGTCGTCGAGCTCGGTCATCGCCTCGCGGCGCTTGGCGACGAACTTGCCGCGAAACTTCTGCAGATTCTGCTGCAGCTGGACGTCGCCGAGGCTCTTGTGCGCCCGCTCCTTGAAATGCATCGATGCGACGTGCATGGGCGTCCTACGACTGGCCGGCGAGGACTTCGGCGACGTGCAGCACGCGCGTCGTGCTGTCGCCGCGGCGGCGCAGCCTGCCCTCGATATTGAGAATGCAGCCGAGGTCGCCGACCACGACGGTGTCGGCGCCGGACGCTTCGATGTCGTTGCACTTGTTGTCGGCCATGCGCGAGGAAATGTCGCCGAACTTGATCGAAAAAGTGCCGCCGAAGCCGCAGCACGTTTCGCAATCTGTCATCTCGGTGAGCTGGACGCCAGGGACCGTCGCCAGCAGCTTGCGCGGTTGCTGCTTGACTCCCATCTCGCGCAGGCCCGCGCAGGAATCGTGGTAGGTCATGCGGCCGACAAAACGTCCGGGCACGCGCTCCATTTTGAGCACGCTCACGAGGAAATCGGTGAGCTCGTATGTTTTTGCGCCGAGCGCCCGGCAGCGCGACAGCATCGCCGGGTCGTCGCGAAACAGGTCAGGATAGTGCGTCTTGATCATCCCGCTGCACGAGCCCGACGGCGCGACCAGATAATCACAGGCTTCGAATTCAGCGATTACCTTGCGCGCGAGCGTGCTCGCGCCCTGCCGGTCCCCGGAGTTGTAGCCCGGCTGTCCGCAGCATGTCTGCCCGGCGGGTACGAACACTTCCGCCCCACCCGCTTCGAGCAGCGTGACGGCGGCAAAACCGATCGACGGCCGCATCAGGTCGACGAGGCAGGTGACGAAAAGACCGACGCGCATGGGAATGAGGCAAAAGAAGGAATCTAGCTTAGCACAGGCGCTGCGACGTTCGCTCGCCTAGAACGACTGCGTGAGCGCGACCACGCACACGCCCATCAGCTGCTGCGGAAAGATACCGAAAAAAAGCAATGACAGGCCGTTGAGCGAGAGCAGAACCCGGGTATCCGTTCGCACTTCGATGGGCGAATCGTCGACCGGGTCGTCGAAATACATGAGCTTGACCACGCGCAGATAGTAGAACGCGCCGATGAGCGAGGTCAGCACGCCGATCACGACGAACCACACGAGTCCCACCGCTACCGCGGCCTCGAACACCGCGAATTTCGCGTAGAAACCGACCGTCGGCGGAATGCCCGCGAGCGAGAACATGACCAGCAGCATCATGAACGCGTACCACGGGCTGCGCTGGTTGAGACCCTTCAGGTCGTCGAGCTTGTCGGCCTCGAAGCCCGCGCGCGACAGGATGAGCACGATGCCGAAGCCCACCAGCGTGGTCATCGCGTAGGTGATCGTATAGAACATCGCCGCGCTGTATCCGTAGAGATCAGCTGTGAGAAAACCCATGAGCATGTAGCCCATGTTGGCGATGGTCGAGTACGCCAGCATGCGCTTGACGCTGGTCTGCGCGATCGCGACCAGGTTGCCGATGATCATGGACAACAGCGAAAGGATCAGCAGCATACCCTGCCAATCAAAGGCGACCGCCGACAGCGATCCCACCAGGAGCCGCATCATGAAAGCGAATGCCGCGAGCTTCGGCGCGGCGCCGATGAACAGCGTTATCGGCGTCGGCGCGCCATCGTAGACGTCTGGAATCCACATGTGGTACGGGACCGCGCCCAGCTTGAATGCGATGCCCGAGACCAGGAATACGAGGCTGAACTGCAGGATCAGCCGGTTTGCGCTGCCCGTGAAAATGGTCGCGGCGATGCGGTTGAGATCGAGCGAGCCGGACGCTCCATACAGCATCGACATCCCGTAGAGCAGCAGGCCCGACGCCAGCGCGCCGAGCACGAAATATTTCATCGACGCCTCGATCGCAACCTTCGAATCGCGCTGCAGCGCGATCAGCGCGTAGAGCGACAGCGACATCAGCTCGAGTCCCAGATAGAGCGTCACCAGGCTCGCCGCCGAGATCATGACCATCATGCCCAGCAGCGCGAACATCATGAGCACGAAAGTCTCGCCGCGGAACAGTCCACGCGCGACGAGGTACGCGCGCGAGTAGAACAGCGTCAGCATCACCGTCAGGCAACTCACGATCTTGAGTAGGTCGGAAAGCGAGTCGGAGACGAACATGTCCCCGAAGATGCGCACGGGAACGGCATGGAACCCATACACTGCGAACCACGCCGCGGCCAGGATGCCGGCCTGCGTCAGCCAGTACGAGATCGCGCGCCGCGCATCGGGAACGAACAGGTCAACGATGAGCACAAAGCACGCCGCGCACAGCAGCACGATCTCAGGCATCGCGGGGGCGAAGATGAAGGTGGCAAGCATGCGCGGTCTTTAGAGCTTGCTTTGGGCGATGTGGGCTAGCAGGTCCGCCACCGACGCGTGCATGACGTCGGTGAAGGGCCTGGGATAGATGCCGAGCGCGAGCACCGCGGCGACCAGGGTGGCGAGCATCCAGAATTCGCGCCGCGTCACATCCACGAGTGCGGCGACGCGCGCGTTGCCGACGGCGCCGTACCACACGCGCTTATACATCCACAGCGTGAACGCGGCCCCGAGGATCATGGTGGTCGCCGCAAGAAATCCGAGCCAGAAATTCGCCTTCACCGCGGCCAAAATCACCATGAACTCGCCGACGAACCCGCTCGTCCCCGGCAACCCGGCATTGGCCATGGCGAATACCATGGTCAGCGCAGCGAACTTGGGCATCGTGTTCACCACGCCTCCGTAGTCGGCGATCTGCCGGCTGTGCATGCGGTCGTAGAGCACACCCACACACAGGAACAAGGCGGCGGAGACGAAGCCGTGCGAGACCATCTGGATGATAGCGCCCTCGACGCCCAGCTCGCTGAACAGGAACACGCCGAGCGTCACGAATCCCATGTGCGCGATCGACGAATACGCGATCAGCTTTTTCATGTCGGGCTGCACCAGCGCAACGAAGCCGATGTAGATCACCGCGATCAGCGAGAGCGTGACGATGAATCCCGCGAGGTAGTGGCTCGCGTCGGGCAGGATTGGGAGCACGAAGCGGATGAAGCCGTAGCCGCCGACCTTCAACGTCACCGCCGCCAGCACGACCGACCCGCCGGTGGGCGCCTCGACGTGCGCGTCGGGCAGCCAGGTATGCACCGGCCACATCGGCACCTTGACCGCGAAGGCCGCGAAGAACGCGACGAACAGCAGGATCTGCGTGTTCATCGACAGCGGAAGCTGGTACCACTCGAGGATGGAGAAACTGCCGCCGCTGACCGAGTACAGGTAGATCAGCGCCACGAGCATCAGCAGCGACCCGAGCAGCGTGTAGAGGAAGAACTTGATCGCCGCGTACACACGGTTGGGACCCCCCCACACGCCGATGATCAGGTACAGCGGGATTAGCATGGACTCGAAGAATACATAGAACAGCACGCCGTCGAGCGCGGTGAACACGCCGTTGGTAAGCCCCGACATGATCAGGAAGGCCGCCATGTATTGCGCGACCTTCTTCTCGATCACAACCCAGCCCGCCCACACCACGAGCAGGGTGATGAAGCTGTTGAGCAGCACCAGCAGGACAGAGATGCCATCGACGCCGAGCAGGTAATTGACGTTGAAGCGCGGGATCCATTCCACTGCCTCGACGAACTGCATCTCCGCGGTATCGATGGTGAAGTGAACGAACAGCGGAATCGTCACCGCGAAGCCAGCGACGGCGCCGACCAGCGCCAGCCAGCGCGCCGCGGCCGCGTCCTGGTCGCGATGCAGCGCGAGCACCAGCACGCCGGCGACGATCGGCACCCAGATCGCGAGGCTCAGATACGGCAGCATGCTCGCGCTCATCGGCGAGTTCCCGCAGCGGCGCTCAATGGACCACCCACCACGCCAGCATGACGAACACCGAGACGATCATCACGAACGCGTAGTGATAGACGCGCCCGGTCTGCAGATGACGCAGCACGACTGACGTTGCGGCAATCACGCGCGCGCTGCCGTTGACGAAAAACCCGTCGATCACGATGCGGTCGCCCACGTTCGACAGGAACGACCCGAGTCGGCGGAATCCTCCGGCGAAAAACCAGTCGTTGAAGCGGTCGATGTAATAGTTGTTGATCAGCAGCGCGTACAGGCTGCCCGCGCGCACCGCAAGGCGCGTCGGCAGCTCGGGGCGCAAGATGTACAGGAACCAGGCGGCGACGATGCCGCCCAGCGCCAGCCAGAACGGCAGCCCGGCGAACCCATGCAGCGTGAACGATGCGACGCCGTGCCACTCCTCGCGCATCTGCGCGAGCGCGGGGTGCTGCTGCGAAATCAGGATCGAGTCGCCGAAGTAGTCGCCGAAAACGACGCTGCCGACGTATGCCGCGCCTGCCAGCACCGACGGGATCGCAAGCAGGATCAGCGGCACGGTCACCACCCACGGGCTCTCGTGCGGGTCGCCATGGGCGTGGTCTTCCTGGGCATGCGCGCCGTCGAGGACGGTCGCGTCGCGAAAGCGCTCGTGGCCATGGAAGGTCAGGAAGATGAGCCGGAACGAATACAGCGCGGTGAGGAACACGCCGGCGGTGACCGCGAACAGCGCGTAGCCGTGGCCGGTCACCGTCGACAACTGCACCGCCTCGATGATCGCGTCCTTGGAATAGAAGCCGGCGAACGGCGGCACGCCAGCGAGCGCGAGTGAACCGATTACCATCGTCCAGTACGTGATCGGCATGTATTTCTTGAGCCCGCCCATGCGTCGCATGTCCTGCTCGTGATGCAGCGCGATGATCACCGAGCCCGCGCCCAGGAACAGGAGCGCCTTGAAGAACGCATGCGTCATCAGGTGGAATATGGCCGCGGGATACGCCGACACGCCCAGCGCCACCGTCATGTAGCCCAGCTGCGAGAGCGTCGAGTACGCGACCACGCGCTTGACGTCGAACTGCACCAGCCCCAGCACCGCCATGAACAGCGCGGTGGTCGCGCCGATAATCGTCACGAAGGACAGCGCTGTGTCCGAGAGCTCGAACAGCGGGCTCATGCGTGCGACCATGAAAATACCGGCGGTCACCATAGTCGCGGCGTGGATCAGCGCCGAGATTGGGGTCGGGCCTTCCATCGAGTCGGGCAGCCACACGTGCAAGGGCACCTGTGCGCTCTTGCCCATCGCGCCGACAAACAGCCCGATGCAGATCGCGGTCAGCACCGACCACTGCGCATCGCCCAGAAGGTTGATGGTCGTGCCGGTCAGCTGCGGAGCGGCCGCGAACACGGTCGCGTAGTCGAGCGATCCCAGGGTCGCCACGATCAGGCCGATGCCCAGCACGAACCCGAAGTCGCCCACGCGGTTGGCGAGAAACGCCTTCAGGTTGGCGTAGATCGCCGTGGGACGCTCGTACCAGAAGCCGATCAGCAGGTAGGACACGAGACCCACCGCTTCCCAGCCGAAAAAAAGCTGGAGGAAGTTGTTCGCCATCACCAGCATGAGCATGCTGAATGTGAACAGCGAGATGTACGAGAAAAAACGCGTGTAGCCCGGATCGTCGGCCATGTAGCCGATGGTGTAGATGTGCACCATCAGCGACACGAAGGTCACTACCGTGAGCATCAGCGCAGTCAGCGGATCGATCAGGAATCCGATCGAGAACTTGAGGCCGCCCGACGTCATCCACACGTAGATGTCGCCGTTGAAGGTATTGCCGGCGAGCACGTCGTGGAGGATGAACGCGGAGCCCACGGTCGACACTGTCACGCCGGCGATGCAGATCCAATGCGAGGCGGCACGCCCGAGCTTCGGTCCCCAAAGCCCGACGATCACGGCGCCGGCAAGCGGCGCCAGCGCGACCAGGAGATATAGCGAAACCATGGTCATCGGGTCAGCCCTTGAGCCGGCCCAGCTCCTCGACGTCGATGGTGCCGACGTTGCGGAACAAGAGCACGAGAATGGCAAGCCCGATCGCTGACTCTGCTGCGGCGACGGTGAGGATGAAGAACACGAAGATCTGCCCGGAGGTGTCGTCCAGGAACGCCGCAAAGGCGATGAAGTTGAGGTTGACGGCGAGCAGCATCAGCTCGATCGCCATGAGCATGATGATGACGTTGCGCCGGTTGAGGAATATCCCGATCACGCTGATGGCGAACAGGATCGCGCCCAGCACGAGATAGTGCGTCAACGAAGGTTGCGAAAAGAACCCCAACGGACCGCTCCCTGCTCTTCCCGGCCGCCAGCGACGGCCGTGGAGTTTGTTGTTGATTGTGCGGCCGCTCAGGGCTCGCGTTTCTCCGACGGCATTTTCAGCACGCGCAGTCGGTCTCCCGGCCGGACGCGCACCTGCTCGCCGGGATTTTGATACTTGCTCTCGCGGCGCTCGCGATGCGTCAGCGCGATGGCGGCGATGATCGCGACCAGCAGCAGCACCGCGGCGATCTCGAGCGGATACGCGTATCGGGTGTAGAGCTCGAGGCCGAGTGCGCGCGTGTTGGTGTATCCGGCGGCCGCTGGCGGCTGCAGCGGTGCCGGCCCGAGGTAGCCGCCGAGGAGCACCAGCGTCATCTCGACCAGGAACAGCACGCCGACAGTTGCGCCGACCGGAATATAGCTGCGGAATCGCTCGCGCAGCTTGTCGAAATTGACGTCGAGCATCATCACCACGAAAAGGAACAGCACCATCACCGCGCCTACGTAGACCAGCACCAGCACGATCGCCAGGAATTCAGCACGCAGCAAAAGCCACACGCCTGCCGCGCTGAAAAAAGACAGCACCAGCCACAGCGCGGAATGCACTGGGTTGCGGCTGGTGATCACGCGCAGCGCGGCAAACACCAGGATCGCCGCGAATACGTAAAAAATGGCGGTGTGGAAGGTCATCGCGGGTCAGCGATACTTTGCGTCGTCCATCCGGTCAGCTGCGATCTGCGCCTCGTAGCGGTCACCGACCGCCAGCAGCATTTCCTTCGTGTAGTACAGATCGCCGCGCTTCTCGCCGTGATATTCGAGGATGCGCGTTTCGACGATCGAGTCGACCGGACACGACTCCTCGCAAAAGCCGCAGAAAATGCACTTGGTGAGATCGATGTCGTAGCGCGTGGTGCGCCGCGTGCCATCCTCGCGCTGCTCGGACTCGATGGTGATCGCCAGCGCCGGGCACACCGCCTCGCACAGCTTGCACGCGATGCAGCGCTCCTCGCCGTTGGGATAGCGGCGTAGCGCATGCAGCCCGCGAAAGCGCGGGCTCTGCGGCGTCTTCTCCTCCGGGTACTGCACCGTGACCTTGCGCGCGAACATGTTGCCGCCGGTCACCCGTAGCCCTTTCCACAGCTCGATGAGCAGGTAGGTATTGAAGAAGTCGCGGACTCTTTGCAGCATCCTCGTCTCCTCAGTGAAAGAGGTACGCCCAGCGCGTCTGCATCAACGCACCGATCAGGATGATCCAGATCAGCGTGATCGGGATGAACACCTTCCAGCCCAGGCGCATGATCTGGTCGTAGCGATAGCGCGGAAAAGTCGCGCGTATCCATAGAAAAATGAACAGGATGCTGCACATCTTGAGTAGTAGCCAGCCGATGCCGTCGCCCAGAGGATGCCAGCCGAGAATCTCGGCCTGGTTGAGCAGCGGCCATGGCGACAGCCAGCCGCCAAGGAACATGATCGAGGTCAGCGCCGAGATCAGGATCATGTTCATATACTCGGCGAGGAAGAACACGGCGAAGGTAATGCCTGAATACTCGACATGGAATCCGGCGACGATCTCCGATTCGCCCTCGGCGACGTCGAAGGGATGGCGGTTGGTCTCGGCGATGCCCGACACCAGGTAGACCAAGCACAGCGGCAGCAGCGGCCAGACGTACCAGTGCGCCGCACCGCCCGCCTGCCCGCGAACGATGTCGCTGATGTTGAGGCTCGACGCCGCCATCAGCACCCCAACCAGCGCGAAGCCCATCGCGATCTCGTAGCTGACGATCTGCGCTGCCGAGCGAAGGCAGCCGAGAAACGCGTACTTGGAGTTCGACGCCCAGCCGGCAAGGATGATCCCGTACACGCCGATCGACGACATGGCAAGGATATAGAGCAGCCCGGCGTTGATGTTCGAGAGCACCACGCCGTCGGCGAAGGGAATGACCGCCCATGCCGCCAGCGCCGGACCGATCGACAGCAGTGGCGCGATCAGGAACAGGTAGCGGTTGGCGCCCGACGGGATGATGATTTCCTTGAACATCATCTTGAACACGTCGGCGAAGGGCTGCAGAAGTCCCAGCGGCCCGACGCGATTGGGACCGATGCGCACCTGCATCCAGCCGATCACCTTGCGCTCGGCGAGAGTGAGGTAGGCGACACCGAGAATGAGCGGAAGCGCGATAGCGAGGATCTTGGCCAAGGTCCAGACCAGTGGCCACGCCGGCCCGAAGAAGCCGGCGACGGGGATGAGCATCTCGTCCATCACAGCGCCTCGACCGCGACCGGACCGAACATCGGCCCCAACATGCACGTGGTCGCGTGCGCCGTGGCGATGCGCACGCAGCCTTCGGGCACGCCGGCATCGGCGACCGTCTTGAGCATCGCCTCGCCGCGCTGGCGCACGCGTACAGCGACGCCTTCGTCGATGCGCAGCTTGAGCAACGTGGCCGGGTGCATGCGCGCCACCGGCGCGGCGCCGTCGCGTGTTTTCTGGAGCGATGGTGCGCGACGTACCAGCGCATCGGACGAGTAGATGGGAACGTCGGCGATGCGCTCCAGCCCGTCAGACGCGAGCGCAGCAATCGCTTCGATGCCGACGCGGGTGCTGTTCGAGAGACGGGGACCAATTGCGTCGGTGTTCGGAAGCTCGGCACGCACGTCGTCGATGCTCTGGTAGTCGAATCCCGGCAATGCCATCATCGAGCCCAGCACGCGCAGCACTTTCCATGCGGGACGCGTCTCTCCGAGGGGCAGCGCCGCCCCATTGAAGGTCTGCGCGCGGCCTTCGCAGTTGACGAAGGTGCCGGCGGTCTCGGTGAACGGCGACACCGGCAACTGCACGTGCGCGTGGCGCGCGGCTGCCGAGCGAAACGGCGAGAGCGACACGACGAGCTCCGCCGACTCCAGCGCGGCATACGTCGATGCCGCGTCGGCGGTGTCGAGCTCCGGCTCGATGTTGACCAGCAGATAGGCCTTACGCGGCGCGGCGAGCATCGCCGCCGCATCCAGGCCCCCTCCTCCCTCGCGCGGCAGTGCCTGCGCGACGTGGCCGCCCACCGAGTTCGCAGCCTCGGTCAAAAATCCGACGCGCGCGCCGGTGAGCTCGGCCAGCGATTGCGCAAGCGCATGCAATTGCGATGCGCGCGGATGCTGCTGGGCGAGATTGCCCAGGAACACGCCCTTGCGCTCACCGCTCGCAAGACTCGCAGCGATCGCTTTCGCGGCGTCGGACGGCGCGATGCCGGAGAGTGCGCCCGGCACCGGCTTGCCGACGGCCTGCGCGGCAGCCGCCACGATCCCGGCGAGCTCCGCGGGCAGCGCCGACGGCGCTGCGATCAGCGCGTTGGCGACCTTCATCAGCAGCTCGTCGCGCGCCGAATGCAAAATGGAAAGCTGCGCTCCTTTCTTGGTCGACTGGCGAATCCGCTGCGCGAGCAGCGGCTGATCTTTGCGCAGGAAGCTTCCGATCACGAGCACGCGGTCGAGCGCCCCGAACTCGGCGACGCTCATGCCCAGCCACGGCATATTGGCCGCGGTAAAATCGCTCTGGCGCAGTCGGAAGTCGATATTGTCGCAACCCAGCGCGCGCGTGAGCTTCTGCGCGAGGTGCAGCTCCTCGAGCGTCGAGTGCGGCGATACGAGCACGCCCAGCGCAGACGGGCCGTGTGTTTCGATCACCCGCTTGAGCTCGCTCGACGCCTGCGCCAGCGCTGTCTGCCAGTCGGCATCGGTCAGCGCGTCACCGACGCGCAGACGGGGCTTGAGCAGACGGTCATCGGAGTTGAGCCCCTCGTACGAAAAGCGGTCACGGTCGGAAATCCAGCATTCGTTGACCGCGTCGTTCTCCAGCGGAACGACGCGCATCACGCGGTCGTTCTTGACCTGGACGATAAGGTTGCTGCCCAGTCCGTCGTGCGGCGAGACCGACTTGCGCCGCGACAGTTCCCAGGTGCGCGCCGAGTAGCGAAACGGCTTGGACGTGAGCGCGCCGACCGGACACAGGTCGATCATGTTGCCGGAGATTTCCGAGTCGACCGTCTTGCCGACGAAGGTCATGATCTCCGCGAACTCGCCGCGGTTGACCATGCCGAGCTCCATCACGCCGGCGATTTCCTGGCCGAAGCGCACGCAGCGCGTGCAGTGGATGCAACGCGTCATGTCGGTCGAGATCAGCGGCCCGAGATTCTTGTTCAGCACCACGCGCTTCGGTTCGGTGTAGCGCGAGTTCGAGGCGCCGTAGCCGACCGCGAGGTCCTGCAGCTGGCATTCGCCGCCCTGGTCGCAGATCGGGCAATCCAGCGGATGGTTGATCAGCAGGAACTCCATCACGCCCTTTTGCGCCTCGACCGCAACGTCCGAATGCGTCCACACCTTCATGCCTTCGGTGGCCGGCGTCGCGCACGCCGGCAGCGGCTTCGGCGCCTTTTCAACCTGCACCAGGCACATGCGGCAATTGGCGGCGATGGTGAGCTTCTTGTGCCAGCAGAAATGCGGCACGTAGACGCCAAGCTTGTGAGCGGCGTCCATGACCGTGGAGCCGCTCGGCACTTCCACTTTCGTGCCGTCGACCTCGAGGTTCAGCATTTTGATTTCCGCCATGACGTCACACGTACGCCGGAACCAGGCACTGCTTGTGGTCGATGTGGTGCTGGAACTCGTCGCGGAAATGCTTGATGAAGCTCTTGACGGGAAGCGCCGCGGCATCGCCCAGCGCGCAGATCGTGCGACCGGCTATGTTGTCCGACACCGAGACGAGAAGATCGAGGTCCTCGTTGCGGCCCTGACCGTGCTCGATGCGGTCGACCACGCGCCACAGCCACCCTGTTCCTTCGCGGCATGGCGTGCATTGTCCGCACGACTCCTCGAAGTAGAAGTACGACAGGCGCAGCAGCGAGCGCACCATGCAACGCGTGTCGTTCATGATGATCACGGCGCCCGAGCCCAGCATCGATCCTGCCTTGGCGATCGAGTCGTAGTCCATGTCGGTGGCCATCATGATCTCGCCGGGCAGTACCGGCATCGACGAGCCCCCGGGGATGCACGCCTTGAGCGCGCGCCCGTCGCGCATGCCGCCCGCCATCTGCAGCAGCGTGGCGAACGGCGTGCCGAGCTTGACCTCGTAGTTGCCGGGATGCGCGACGTCGCCCGACACCGAGAAGATCTTGGTGCCGCCATTATTGGGCCGGCCGAGGTTGAGAAATGCCTCGCCGCCGTGGTTGATGATCCACGGTACCGCGGCGAAGGTCTCGGTGTTGTTGATCGTGGTCGGCTTGCCATACAGCCCGTAGCTCGCGGGAAACGGCGGCTTGAATCGCGGCAGTCCCTTTTTTCCCTCGAGCGATTCCAGGAGCGCGGTTTCCTCGCCGCAGATGTAGGCGCCGTAGCCGTGGTGGTTGTACAGGTGGAAGCTCCAACCGCTGCCGAGAACGTTGTCGCCGAGCAGTCCGGCCTTATAGGCCTCGTCGACGGCTTCCTCGCAACGTTCGTAGGTATCCCAGATCTCGCCGTGCACGTAGTTGTAGGCCCGCTTGCAGCCCATCGCGTATGCCGCGATCGCCATCCCCTCGATCAGGATGTGCGGGTTGTAGCGCATGATGTCGCGATCCTTGAACGTCCCCGGCTCGCCCTCGTCGGAGTTGCAGACCAGATACTTTTCGCCCTGAAACTGCTGCGGCATGAAGCTCCACTTGAGCCCTGTCGGAAAGCCCGCGCCGCCGCGTCCGCGAAGCCCGGACTTCTTCACCTCGGCAATGACTTCGGTCCGCGGTATCTTTTGCGAGAGGATCTTCTTGAGCGCGTCGTAGCCGCCGCGCTTGACGTAGTCGTCGAGACGCCAGTTACGTCCGTTGAGGCCGACCATGAGGATCGCGTCCGGGCCGTAATCGAGAAATTCGGCGGGCGCGTTCATCGCTTGTCCTGCGCGCGCAGCTCGGCGAGCAGCGTATCGAGATTCTCGGGCCGCATCCAGGAGCACATGCGCTTGTTGTTCACCAGCACGACCGGCGCGTCGCCGCACGCGCCCATGCACTCGCCTTCCTTGAGCGTGAACATGCCGTCGGGGGTCGACTCGCCGAAGCCGACGCCGAGCGTGCCCTGCAGATGCGCGGCCGCCTCGGTCGCCCCCTGCAGTGCGCACGGCAGGTTGGTGCACATCGTGAGCTTGAACTTCGCGGTCGGCTCGGTGTTGTACATCTCGTAGAAGGTCGCCACTTCGTACACCGCGATCGGCGGCATGCCCAGGTACGCTGCGACGAAATCCATCGTCTCGGTCGAGAGCCAACCTTTCTCGTCCTGCGCGACCGCGAGTGCCGACATCACCGCCGACTGCTTCTGGTCGCGCGGGTACTTCGCGATCTCGCGATCGATGCGCGCGAGGGCGTCGGCACTCAGCATGGGCGATCGCGTCGCGATGCGCGCGACTTCACCGTCGAAGCCGACACCTTCATATTTCGTCGGTCCAGTAGTCGACATGACGATCGACATGCGTCGTGTGTCGCATGCCGCTCTTCGCGAAGGCACCGATCTTCTGCGAATCCGGGTATTCGCATACTTCCGCCGGCATCATGGTGCTGATGGACAGGTACGCAAGCTCGCCGTCGGAGTCGTTGACGATCTGATGCGCCGTCTCGGGGCCCCCGGTCGGGCAGCAGATCACATCGCCCGCGCGGATAGGGCGCGTCTCGTCACCGTAGCGCAGCGTGCCGCTCCCGCGCACGATGAAGAACATCTCCTCCTCGGCGCGGTGGCTGTGGAAAGGACACGAGCGCTTGCCGGGCGGTACGACATCGTAGGAAAAGCCCAGTTCCTTGGCGCCGAGCAACGGGCCGATGCGCACGCCGTTGGACGCGAACTGCGAACCCTTCTCGAAATGCTCGAGTTCGAGCGCGTCGATGTTGACGACTCGCGAATCGATCGTACGCGTAGCGCCGGGCTGCATCGATTTTTGGCTCGCCATGGCCTATTCGCCGTGCCAGTAGTCGACGTCGGCCGATTCGGGGACCATCTTGCCGGGAAACGTCGCGTCGCTCCCCGGCTTTCCGGGCTCGCGTCCGCCCACCGCCCCGAACTTGCCCGAGTCCGGATACTGGAAGATGTCGGTGTCGATCATCGTGCTGACCGCGACGTAGCGCAGCTCCACGGTGCCGGTGTTAATGAGTTGGTGCGCGACCGCGGTTCCTCCCGGCGGGCAGGCGATGAAATGGCCTTTGCGTACGGGAAATTCCTCGCCGCCGAAGCGCAGCATGCCCTCGCCGTCGAGCACGAAGAACATCTCCTCATTGGCATGGTGATTGTGAAAGGGAAACGCGCGCTTGCCCGGAGGCACGGCGGTGACGTTGTAGCCGAGCTTGCGCGCCCCGATGCGCGCTGCGACCGGGGCGATCTTCGCCGCGAAGCGATCGCCGTGCGAAACGTCGCGCGAGAACTCGATGTCGTCGATGTGAATCAGTGGAACGCTCATCGGGACCTGCACGCTCATCGATCGATCTCTCCGAACACGATGTCCTGCGTGCCGATCACGGCGACCACGTCGGCGATCATGTGTCCGCGCGTCATTTCGTCGAGCGCCGAGAGATGCGCGAAGCCGGGAGCGCGCAGCTTGAGGCGATAAGGCTTGTTGGCGCCGTCGGACACGATGTATACGCCGAACTCGCCCTTGGGGTGCTCGACCGCCGCATAGGCCTCACCCGCGGGCACGTGCATGCCCTCGGTGAAGAGCTTGAAGTGGTGGATGAGCTGCTCCATGTCCTCCTTCATCTCCACGCGCGAGGGCGGCGCCACCTTGTGGTTGTCGACGATTACCGGCCCCGGATTGTCGCGAAGCCACCCGATGCACTGCGTGATGATGCGGTTGGCCTCGCGCATTTCCTGGACGCGCACCAGGTAGCGGTCGTAGCAGTCGCCGTGCGTGCCGACGGGAATGTCGAAATCCATGCGATCGTACACGGCATAGGGCTGCTTCTTGCGCAGGTCCCACGGCACACCGGAGCCTCGGAGCATCGGTCCGGTGAAACCGAGCGCCATCGCGCGCTCGGCGGTGACCACTCCGATGCCGACGGTGCGCTGCTTCCAGATGCGGTTCTCGGTCAGCAGCGTTTCGTACTCGTCGACATAGCCCGGAAAGCGCCGGGTGAAATCCTCGATGAAGTCGAGCACGCTGCCCTGGCGGTTCTCGTTCATGCGTCCGACGGCCTTCTCGCCGTGGATCGGCGACACTTTGTACTGCGGCATCCGGTCGGGGAGATCGCGGTAGACGCCCCCGGGGCGGTAGTAAGCGGCGTGCATGCGTGCGCCGGATACCGCTTCGTAGACGTCCATGAGGTCCTCCCGCTCACGGAAGCAGTAGAGGAACGTCGTCATCGCGCCCACGTCCAGCGAATGCGCAGCCAGCCAGAGCAGGTGGTTGAGGATGCGCGTGATCTCGTCGAACATCACGCGCAGATAAAGGGCGCGGATCGGGACCTCGACCCCGAGCAGCTTCTCGATCGCCAGGCAGTACGCGTGCTCGTTGGACATCATCGACACGTAGTCGAGGCGATCCATGTATGGCAGTGCCTGGATATAGGTCTTGTACTCGGCAAGCTTCTCGGTCGCGCGATGCAGCAGCCCGATGTGGGGATCGGCGCGCTGGATGACTTCTCCGTCGAGCTCGAGCACCAGCCGCAGCACCCCGTGCGCCGCCGGATGCTGCGGGCCAAAGTTCATCGTGTAATTGCGAATCTCTGCCACGTCAGCCCTTACGGAAGCCTTCGCTCTCGGCATAACTTTCCTCGCGGATGACGCGCGGAACGATTTCACGGGGCTCGATGGTCACCGGCTGGTAGATCACCCGCCCTTGATCTGGGTCGTAGCGCATCTCGACGTGTCCGGACAGCGGAAAATCCTTGCGGAAGGGATGCCCGATGAAGCCGTAGTCGGTCAGCAGGCGACGCAGGTCGGGGTGCCCCGTGAACATGATGCCGTACAAGTCGAAAGCCTCGCGCTCGTACCAGTTGGCCGAGGGCCACACCCCGATCACCGACGACAGCACCGGAAAATCATCGTCGGGCGCGAACGCGCGCACGCGCAACCGGACGTTGTTCGACAGCGATAGCAGGTGATACACCGCCGCGAAGCGCGCGCCCTCCCGGCCCGCTCCGCCGTGGGAAAGATAGTCGACGCCGCAGACGTCGATCAGCTCCTCGAAGCGAAACTCGGGCCGGTCGCGCAACCGCTGCATGCTGTCGATCAGCCCGTCGGCCTTGATAACCGCCGTAACCTCGCCCAGCGCGCTGGTGACGCTGACGAGCTTGTCGCCGAGCGCCGGACCCAGCGCGGCTACCAATGCGTCGATCTTCATCCGCGTGCGATCGTATTAGTGCGCCAGATCTTGTTCTGGAGCTGCAGGATGCCGTAGAGCAGCGCCTCCGCGGTCGGCGGGCAGCCCGGCACGTAGATGTCGACTGGGACGATGCGGTCGCAGCCGCGCACGACGGAATACGAATAGTGATAATACCCGCCGCCGTTCGCGCACGATCCCATCGAAATGACCCAGCGCGGCTCGGCCATCTGGTCGTAGACTTTGCGCAGCGCAGGCGCCATCTTGTTGCACAGCGTTCCGGCGACGATCATTACGTCGGACTGGCGCGGGCTCGGACGGAATACCACGCCGAAGCGGTCGAGGTCGTAACGCGCAGCGCCGGCATGCATCATTTCGACGGCGCAGCAGGCGAGACCGAAGGTCATCGGCCACATCGACCCGTTGCGCGCCCAATTGATCAGCGCGTCGAGCGACGTGGTGACAAAGCCCTTTTCGAGAATGCCTTCAATGGGCATGCGAAACCTCCGTGGACCTTTGTTGGCGAGCTCCGACGCGTCCCTTGTCGCCGCCTCCTACAGCCGTCGTACGATCGCATGGCATGCCGGGTCGGCGGCCTGCGCCATTCGCCGCGCTGTTGATCCCCATGCCGCGCATGGGGTCCCTCGCCAGGTGGCTCATGCCGCTACTCCCATTCCAGCGCGCCTTTTTTCCATTCGTACACGAAGCCGATGATCAGGATGCCGAGAAAAACCATCATCGACCAGAAGCCGAAGTTGCCGATCTCGGGGAGCACCACCGCCCACGGAAAGAGAAAGGCGATTTCGAGGTCGAACAGGATGAACAGGATCGCCACGAGGTAATAGCGCACGTCGAATTTCATGCGTGCGTCTTCGAAGGCCTCGAAGCCGCATTCATAGGGCGAGAGCTTCTCGGGATCGGGCCGATCGGGCGCGACCAGCGTGCCGATGGAGAGCAGCGCTACTCCGATGCCGAGGCCGACGACGATGAACAGGAGAACCGGGAAGTACTGTTCCAGCATGACGGGCGACTCCAAACCTCGGTCGATCGTTTCGGTGCGAAAACCGACGGCTTCCGCGCGTGCGCCTAATTCGTCCCTCAGTATCGTCCTTGCCTACCACAACTGCATCGTCTTGCCTGGTGCCGACGGGGAGACTCGAACTCCCACAGCCTTTCGGCCACTAGCCCCTCAAGCTAGCGTGTCTACCAATTTCACCACGTCGGCCGTGTTCTTCGCTTGTTCTTCGTCAATTACTTGGGAACGTCCCCGGATTTCGACCCCGGCGCGCTCGGCGGCGCGGGCGCTGCGGCCGGCGCCGGCGTCGGCGCGGGCTGTGGAATTTCGGTCGACTTGGACGCCGGCTCGGCGGCCTTTGGCGTCCCACCCTGGAGTATCAGATCCTTCGGCGCGACACGGTTGGCGGCGATATAAGTCAGCGTGAGACTGGTCAGGAAGAACACCGTCGCCAGGATCGCGGTGGTGCGCGACAGGAAATTCGCCGAGCCTGCCGCGCCAAAGAGGCTTCCGGAGGATCCGCTGCCGAACGCCGCGCCCATATCCGCGCCCTTGCCATGCTGAAGCAGCACGAAACCGATCAATGTCACCGCCACGATCACATGCACGACCAAAAGCAACGATTCCCAGATCATCCTATTCCTTCGCCGGCGCCCACCGCGGTTAGGCAGCAGCGATCGCCAAAAATTCTTCGGCCTTCAGCGATGCTCCGCCGATGAGACCGCCATCGATGTCGGGCATCGCGAAAAGTGCGCTCGCGTTGCCCGCCTTGACGCTTCCGCCGTAGAGCAGAAGCATCTCCCGTCCTGCCGTGCCCAGGCGCTTGCGCAACAGCGCGTGCACCTCCTGGGCCTCCGCGGGCGCCGCATTGCGTCCCGTTCCGATCGCCCAAACCGGCTCGTAGGCCACCACGACCGCGTCGATCCGATCCGCCAGACGCGATCTCACCGCGTCGAGCTGGCGCGTCACGACGGCAGCAGTTTGGCCGCCATCGCGCTCGGCGAGCGTTTCACCGACGCAGACCACCGGCGTCAATCCACCCGCCAGTGCCGCAACCGCCTTGTTCGCCACCGTCGCGTCGCTTTCACCGTGGAGCGTTCGACGCTCCGAATGGCCAACGAGCACGATCGTGGCACCGAACTCGGCGACCATCGTCGCCGACACATCACCAGTGTACGCACCGCTTTCGTGCTCGCTCACATCCTGCGCGCCCCAGCCAATCGCAGAACCCGTCAACGCCGCTTGGGCTTGCCATAGATACGGAAAGGGAACGCACACCGCCATTCGATGTCCGCCATGCGCTTCCCAGCCCGAGCGCAACGCCGACAGCAAGGCGTCATTTTGACGAAGGCCGCCGTTCAACTTCCAGTTACCGACGACGAGCCGACCGCGCATGCCTTGACCCCCGCCTTGCCAAAAATCCGGCGGAAGGCGCTACCCGTTGAAAATCTTTCGAATTTTACCCGTCGGTCCCGTCTGGGTCAACGCGCTGCGCCGCAGCAAAAGTGCGGCTCCGCCCTATGCGGGCTCGGCAATGCCTGCAAGCGGGCGAAGGCGGCGAAGCTTGGGGTCAACCATACGTGTCTAAACCGCGCGAGCGACGATGAACGAGCGCAGCACCTCGAGCAGTGCGGTCAGGTTCGCCTGCAACCCTGCGAATCCGGCGGTCTTCTCCAGCGTCGCCTCGTTCATGTAAAGGCGGCGATTAATCTCGATCTGCAGGCTGTGGCGTCGTTCCTGCGGCCTGCCGTGCATGCGCACAAGCTCGACGCCCTTGTACGGATCGTTGATCGCCACCGTATAGCCCATGGCGCGCAGCGTCGCCTCGACGCAGGCGGTGAACTCTGGCGCGCACGTCGTCTGGTCGCGATCGCCGAGCACAAAGTCCGCGCGCGCGCGCCCGGGATCGTCAGCCATCGCATCGCCGACCGCAGGCATCGAGTGACAGTTGATGTGCCACACCGCGCCGAAGGATTGGTGCCGCTCGTCGAGCGCCTGCGCGAGCGTGCGGTGATACGGGGCGTAACAGCGCTCGATGCGCTGGCGCACCTCATCGACGCTAAGTTTTCGTCGGTACATCGGCTCCCCGCCGTGCGCGACGCGCCACACCAGCCCGATCCCCTGCTCGGTCTTGCGCGAGCGCGTCACTGGCCCGGGCCATGGCGCATCGAGCAGCTCCGCGTCGATGTCGCTCAGGTGGCGATTGGGATCGATATAGGCGCGCGGGAACAGCGCTTCTATCAGCGTCGCACCGAGCGCCGGCGAGGCTGCATAGAGCTCGGCGACGTAGGTGTCCTCGGCGCGACGCACGCGCTGGCGCGGGGGCGCGTGGTCGAAATCGTCGGGATAATCGGTGCCGCTATGTGGCGAGTCGAGCACCAGCGGCAGCGCGGCGCCAGGAGGGTCGTGGCGGCGCAGGCTCATGTCGCTGGTTCGGTATCGTTGAGGAAGCACGCTGACACGCGCCCCGGCGAGATCGGCGTCAGCGCCGGCGCGCGCTCGCGGCAGCGTGGCATGACGTAAGGACAGCGCGGATGGAAGTGACAACCCGGCGGCGGCGCGAGCGGTGACGGGATCTCGCCGCGCACGGGAACGAATTTACGCTTGCCCGGTTGCACACTGCCTACTTCCGCGAGCAGCGCTCGCGTGTACGGATGATTGGGCGCGGCGAAGACTTCGTCGGCGGGGCCCGACTCGACGACGCGTCCGAGGTACATGATCACCAGTCGGTCGCTGATGTGGCGCACTACGCCGAGATCGTGGCTGATGAACAAATAAGTCAGGTTGAGCGCCGCCCTCAGGTCCATGAACAGGTTGATGACCTGCGCCTGGATCGAGACGTCGAGCGCGGCGACCGATTCGTCGCACACCAGGAACTCCGGCTTGACGGCCAGCGCCCGCGCAATACCGATGCGCGCACGTTGCCCGCCCGAGAACTGGTGCGGAAACCGCCGCATCAGCGTTGGATCGAGCCCGACTCGATTGAGCTGCAGCCCCACGTATTCGAGCTGCTGCCGCGCCCCAATCACCCCGTGGACGACGGGTGCTTCGCCGACGATGTCCAGCACGCGCCGGCGCGGATTGAGCGAAGCATACGGGTCCTGAAAGATCATCTGCGTCTTCAGCTGCTGTTCGCGCGCAGCCGCCGGGGGAGTGGTCACCACCGGCGCTCCACGCCAGTGACGCTCCCCGGCGCTCGGCGCGAGCAATCCGACCGCGAGTCTTCCCAACGTCGACTTGCCGCATCCCGACTCACCTACCAACCCGACGACTTCGCGCTCCGCGATCGCGAGGTCGACCGCGTCGACCGCGCGCACCGGTTGCGCTGCCGCGCCCGCGCCGACCAGGTGCGCCAGGCGCGCGGCGAGATCCGCCGGCCGCTCGAAGCGCTTGCTCATACCGCGCAGCTCGAGCAGCGGCCCCGCCGACGCGCGCGCCTGCCTCACGTTGCTTCGCTCCCCGGGTCGAGCGGAAAAAAACAGCGCACCGACTGGTTAGAAGCGCCGACGTCGAACATCGGCGGATCCTGCTCGCACTCCGACGCTGCGTAAGCGCAGCGCGCGCGAAAGGCACAGCCGGCGGGTAGATCGAGCAGCGACGGCGTCATTCCCGTGATCTGCCTGAGTCGCGTGTGCGCCGGGGCATTCGCCGGAATCGAATCGAGCAGCCCTCGCGTGTACGGATGGCGCGGCGTTCCCAGCACGTCCGCCGCCGTGCCCTGCTCGACGATGCGACCCGCGTACATGACGCAGATGCGGTCGGCGAGACCCGCGACCACCGACAGGTCGTGCGTAATCCAGATCAGCGCGGCGCCGGTCTCGCGCGCGAGCTTTTGCATCTCGAACAGGATCTGCCCCTGGATGGTCACGTCGAGTGCGGTGGTGGGCTCGTCGGCGATGATGATGTCGGGCTCGTTCAGCAGCGCGATCGCGATGGCGACGCGCTGGCGCATCCCACCGGAGAACTGGTGCGGATAGTCGCGCAGTCGCTTCTCCGGCGCCGGAATGCCCACCCGCACCAGCGCATCGCGCGAGCGCTCGCGCGCCTCGCGGCGCGAAACATTGCGATGCGCGCGAACGGCTTCGATCATCTGCGTGTCGATGCGCAGCACCGGATTGAGCGTCATCATCGGGTCCTGGAAGATCATCGCGATGCGATTGCCGCGCAACGTGCGCATCTGCTTGGGCTGCAGCTTCGTAAGCTCGTGCTCCCCCAGCATGATCGATCCACTGACGATCCTCCCCGGCGGATCGACGAGGCCCATGATCGAATATCCCGTCACCGACTTGCCCGAGCCCGATTCGCCGACCAGGCCCAGCACCTCGCCTTCGGCCAAGTCGAACGAGACGTCATCGACCGCGCGCACGACGCCCGCGCGCGTATTAAAGTGCGTGGACAGATGCTCGACGGCGAGTGCCGTTCCCTTCATGTGGACCACCACCCGCGCGGCTCGCGCCGTTCGCTGCCCTCAAGGTGGGCGCTATTCGCGTCTTGCGCCATCCCGGCGGCGCTCATCGCTGAAGCCTCGGATTGAGCACGTCGCGCAACTGGTCGGCGACCAGGTTGATGCTCACGATCGTGAGTACCAGCGCCACTCCCGGAAAGAAGCTGATCCAGTATTTGCCCGAGAGCAGGTATTGGTAGCCGTTGGCGATCAGAAGCCCCAGCGATGGCTCGGTGATCGGCAGCCCGAGCCCTAGAAACGACAGCGTGGCTTCCAGCGCGATCGCCGCGGCGACCTGCACCGTGGCGACGACCATCAGCGGAGGAAGGCAGTTGGGCAGCAGGTGGCTCAGGACGATGCGACGCGGCGAAAGCGCGAGGCAGCGCGCTGCTTCGATGTATTCCTTGCGCATCTCGACCAGCGCGGTGCCGCGAACGGTACGCGCGTAATACGCCCATTGCACGGTGACCAGCGCGGCGATGATCTTGAGCGTTCCCTGGCCCAGCACCGCGAGCAGGATCAACGCGATCAGGATCGCCGGAAACGAGAGCTGGATGTCTGCGATGCGCATGATCAGCGTTTCGATGCGTCCGCTGAAATACGCCGCGCACAGCCCGAGCACCAAGCCGATCGCCAGCGCGATGACGGTGCTGCATACGCCCACCACGAGGCTCGTGCGCAGTCCGTAGAAAATCGCCGAGAGCATGTCCCGGCCCTGGTCATCGCTGCCCAGCCAGAACGTTGTGCCCGTAGTCGAGACCGACAGAGGCGGCATGCGCCCGTCGACGACGTCAAGCTGAGCGAGATCGTACGGGTTCTGCGGCGAGATGAGCGGCGCCAGCACCGCGATGAGCACGATCAGCGCCAGCGTAGCGATGCCGAACAGCGCCAGCCGGCTGGCGACGAAATCGCCGACCATGCGGCGAAGCGATGTGGGCTCGGCGGCCATCAACCGGCGCTGTCGGTGAGACGCACGCGCGGATCGAGCGCCGAATACAGGACGTCGACCAGCAGATTTATCGCGATAAACAGCGTGACGATCACCAAGAGGTAGGCGACGATGATCGGCCGGTCGAGCAGGTTGATCGAGTCGATCAGCAGCTTGCCCATGCCCGGCCATGCGAACACGCTCTCGGTCACGATCGCGAAGGCGATCACCGACCCGAACTCCAGCCCGATCACCGTGACCACGGGGATCAGGATATTGCGCAGCACATGCACGCCGATCACGCGCGAGTTGGACAGGCCCTTGGCGCGCGCGAATTTGACGTAGTCCTGCTGTAGCGCATCGCGCGTGCCGGCGCGCGTCAGGCGAACGAGCAGCGCCAGCTTGAACAATGCCAGGTTGGTCGCGGGAAGGATGAGGTGCTTCCATCCTTCCACGGAAAGAAAGCTTACCGGAATGCCGAACAGCAACGTGGTCGGGCCGCGCCCGTTCGACGGCAACCAGCCCAGCATCACAGAGAAGACCATGATCAGCATCAGCCCGACCCAGAACGTCGGCAGCGAGAAGCCGAGGATCGAGCCCGCCATGATCGAGCGTCCGGACGTCGACTCCGGCTTGAGCCCCGCCCACAGTCCGAGGGGAATGCCCAATGTCACCGCAATGAGCATCGCCACCAGCGCCAGCTCCAATGTAGCCGGCATGCGCTCGAGGATGAGGCCGAGCGCAGGCACGTTGTGCACGAACGAGTTGCCAAGATCCCCGTGCAGCGCGCCTTCGAGGAATCGCGCGTATTGCACCCACATCGGACGGTCGAGTCCCAGCGTGGCGATGGCGTGCTCGCGCTCGCTCTGGTCGGCCTGCGGACTGATCAGAATGTCGATCGGGTTGCCGATCGCATAGACGCCGACGAATACGAGCAACGACATCGCAAACAGCACGACGACGGCTTGCACGCTGCGGCGGAACACGAAGGCGAGCATCGCTGGGGCGGTAACGGGCAAAGCGCTAGATTACCTCACTGTCCCACCAAAGCCGCGCGTCTGCGGGCGCGCATCAGGATCACTCATTGTCGATCACCCGACCTCGGCGCCGAAGGGCCCATCACCACGCTCATCCGCTTTTCCTACGCGAGATTAGGCGTGGCTCCGATAGCGTCGCAGCCGGACGGCGAGCACATTGGCTCCTGACGTCCGCATCCTGCCGGGATGAGGTGGGCGATGAGGACGCTCGCCGCTTGGAAAGACGACGACTACCCGGCCCGTGTCCGCTGTCCTAGTGCGAGCGAATGAGATTGATCATGGCCACGACGACGAAACGCAAATCCCCGCGCTCCCGCGCGCTGCAAACCCGCGCACCGACACGCACGAAGCCTTCGGCCGCACCTGCCGAACCGAAGCCTCCGTTTCGCAAGCAGCATCAACCCAGCCCCGGACTGGAATCCGCGCTGCGTCCGCGGCCACACTTTCAGGCCGAGGCGTATCGCGCCGCCGGCAAGCTCAAGGGCAAGGTGGCCCTGATCACCGGCGGTGATTCGGGTATCGGTCGCGCGGTGGCGCTGCTGTACGCGCGCGAAGGGGCGAAGGTGGCGATTTCGTACCTTCCGTCCGAACAGGGCGACGCTGACGAAACGAAGAAGCTCATCCAGCGCCAGCGCGGAACATGCGCTTTGCTGCCTGGGGACCTGACGAATCCGACGTTTTGTGACGAACTCGTAGAAACCGTGGTCGCGCAAATGGGCAAGCTCGACATCCTGGTGTCGAACGCTGCGCATCAGGCACGCAAGGGCTCGCTGGCAGACGTCACCGACGAGGAATTCGAGCGCACTTTTCAGACCAATATCTACGCGTATTTCAGGTTGTCGCGCGCCGCGCTGCGCCACATGAAAAGCGGCGCTGTCATCATCGCCACCAGCTCGGAGACAGGCATCCTCGGATCGAAGAAGCTTCCTGACTATTCCGCGACCAAGGGTGCGATCAACGCGCTGACCAAGACGCTGGCGATGGAGCTGATCGACAAGGGCATCCGGGTCAACGCGGTCGCGCCGGGGCCGGTGTGGACGCCGCTCAATCCCTCAGACGCAGGGCTGCCCGCCGCCGAAGTGTCCTCGTTCGGCGAGGACAGCCCGATGGGCCGGCCAGCGCAACCCGAAGAGCTCGCGCCCGCGTATGTGTTCCTTGCGTCGAACGCAGATTCCTCGTACATCACCGGCACCATCCTGCAAGTGATGGGCGGCGAGACCACCGGCGGCTAGCAGTCGACGCAGTTGTACAGCCGTAGGAGAGGCGCGTCGCGGCAACATGCGGCGCAGGGTCGCGTGCGCGCCAGCCTGTCACTTCCTACAGTTGCGATCCCCCGTCGTCACTGATTCACTAGCGTTGCGATTCCCGCACAACAAACGTCAGCGCTACGCGATGCGTGGCGACCTGCAGGCGGGCCATCGTTTTCTTGTGCGACACGGGGACAAGGGGATCCGCATGAGAATCATCGTCATCGATGACCACCCGCTCATCCAGGTGGCGTTGAAGCACGTGCTCGAAGAACTCGACGCAGCGCTCGAATTGTTCCAGGCGCCCGACGCGATGCACGCGCGGGCAATGCTCGCGACCGCGCCCGGCATCGACCTCATCATTCTCGACCTGACGCTGCCGGGCATCGACGGATTCACGCTTCTTCGCGAACTCAGACGAGACTGGCCGGACATTCCGGTGCTGGTGCTCTCCGCGACGCACGACCGTGTCACCATCGAAGCCGCGCTCGACGCTGGTGCGATGGGCTTCATTCCCAAAACCGCCAATGCGCGCCTGTTGCTCGACGCGCTCAAGCTTGTACTGTCGGGCGGCGTGTACGTTCCCGGCGATACGGGGGACGGTGGCGCGCGTCCCCGTATTAGCGCCAGGCCTGCGGAGCTTGGACTGACCATGCGCCAGGCGGACGTGCTCAAGCTCCTTGTTCAGGGCAAGCCCAACAAGCTCATCTGCCGCGATCTGCGCTTGTCCGAAGGAACCGTCAAGGTCCACGTGAGTGCGATCCTGCGCGCGCTCAACGTCCATACGCGCACGCAGGTCGTCATCGAGTTGGCGCGCCGCGGGGTGCGCCTGGAACCGCCCGCAGCCAGTATCCGCTGATCACCGTGACGCTCGCCGCGGCGCGCCTCGCGCAACTCTCTGGCGCGCATCCAGCGCTCGCGGTGCGCGTGCGCGCCGACCAGGTCCAGAGGCTGTTCGGGCAGTGGCAGCGGACCACGCTGTCGATGCTTCTGGGAGCTGCGATCCTCACCGTCGTGATGTGGGGCGCGGCCTCGCCGTTCGCGTTCGCGGCGTGGATCGCCGCGATCGCAGCCAATCAGCTCTGGCGATACGCGCTGACTCGGCGGTATCGGCTCGCCGCGCCGGAGGAGCGGGCGCGCGCGCCATGGGGATATGCGTGGGCATTGGGGTCGCTAGCCGCGGGATCGCTGTGGGGATTCGCCGGCGCGACTCTCTACTCGGCGGGAGACGTCGCTCACCAGGCGTTGCTCATCGTCTGTCTGTTCGGCGTCGTGCTTGGAGGCGTCGACCTCACGTCGGTATACAAGCCGTCGTTCTACGGATTCGTCGTTCCGGCATTGGCTCCGCTCACGCTGCGAGTCGCGCTGGAAGGCGACGAGACTCATCTTTTTCTCGCGGGGGTGATGAGCGTAGTGCTCGCCTTCATCCTTCGCTTCGGCCGCAATCTGAATCATCTGATGGCTCAGTCGCTCGCCATCCGCTACGAGAACGACGAGCTCATCGGTGAGCTCAAGGCACAGCGCCTCGCTGCCGAGGACGCGCGCGCCAGCGCCGAAACCGCGAATCGCGGCAAGACACAATTTCTCGCGTCGGCCAGTCACGATCTGCGGCAACCGCTGCATGCGCTAGGCTTGTTCGGCGCCGCTTTGTCGGCAAAGGTGCGCGAGCCCGAGGCGCGCGACATCGTCAGCAGCATCAACGCATCGGTGGAGGCGCTCGAGCGACTTTTCTCGGCGCTGATGGATATCTCGAAGCTCGACGCCGGTGCAGTCGAGCCGGTGCGCGCCGACTTTCCGCTTGCACCGCTGTTCGGCCGACTCGAGCAACAATTCGCGTTGCTGGCGCAGAGCCGCGGATTACGTCTGCGCTTCGTCGCCACGCGCGTCTGGGCACACACCGACCCGATGCTGCTGGAAAGAATCCTGTCCAATCTCGTCGTCAATGCGCTTTGCCATACGGAGCGCGGCGGTGCGGTGATAGGCGTGCGCCGTCGCGGTGGCAGTCTTTGGATCGATGTCATCGACTCAGGCGTTGGGATCGCCTGCGAAGATCAGGACCGTGTTTTCGACGAGTTCTATCGCGGCACGACCGTACGCGGGTCCAGGAGCCAGGGCATGGGGCTCGGCCTCGCCATCGTGCGCAGGCTGGCGTCGCTGCTCGAGCACGAAGTCCGGTTGTCCAGCGCCGCGCGTCGCGGCTCGCGCTTTTCGGTGAAATTGCCGGCGGCTGTTCCATGCGCACCTCCGGCCGACGCGCCGTTGCCGGACCGCCAGCGCGGCCCCTCCTCGCTCCACGGCGCGCTGGTTGCCATCGTCGACGACGAACCTGCGGTGCTCGAGGGAATGCTGGCCTGTTTCGCACAATGGGGGGCGGATGCGGTGGGTGCGAGGTCGGGCGATGCCATCCTCGCCGCGCTGGGTGACCTCGCGCGCTATCCCGACCTCATCATCGCCGACTACCGCCTCGCCGATGGCGAGCTGGGCACCGGAGTGATCGAGCGCCTTCGCGAAGAGTTCGGGCTCTGCATCCCGGCCATGTTGGTGAGCGGCGACGCATCGGCCGCGGCCATCGCGGACATGCGCGCGTCGACGCTGGACCTGTTGCTCAAGCCAGTCACCGCCGAGGAATTGCGCGCTCGAGCTGAGACGAGCGTGTCCGCACGGCCCCGCGAAAACGGGGCCCGTCCTCCTAAAAAAAGCGCCCCACGGAGGGGCGCCGGAGGACAGACTGAGTTTGGGATGACCGGTTAGGGTCGGGGGGGATAAACCCAGCCTGCGGTTGCTCGTGTAGAGCTGTACAGCACTTCCCTCGATAGCAATGGCCCGACTTATGACAACAGCATTATGCACCGAGCGCCCGTAGCTTGGTCAGCCGTTCGTCGGCTGGCCCCGGCCGCCGGGAGTTACTGACCCATGCGCTGCTGCATATGGGCGCGGAACTGCTCCATCCGCGCAAGCCGAGCCGAGATCGCGTCGCGAACGACCGCCTTCTGCTGCGCACTGAACGTGGCGTAGAGGGCGAGCCATGCATCGCGCGCTGCCTTGCGCGCGCCCGCGTTCTGATCGTGCAAGGCATCAGCCTGCGCGGCCAGCGCCGCAAGATCGGGCTCTGCCTTGGCAAGCTCAGCCTGCGTCGCCGCCTTGAGCTGGTCCATCGCTGCCCGCATCGCCTGGCGCACCGCCTGTGTCTGTGCGGCCGCCGCATCCCATTGCTGCTGCTGCGACGTGTTGAGGGCGAGCTTGTCCTTGACCGCCTGGATCACAGCGACCGGGTCGCCACCGCCGCGGTGCGGCATTTGCGCGTAGGCGGCCAAGCCCACTGCGGAGAGGCCGATCACCGAAAGTGCCACCAGAAATCGTTTCATCGTCTACCTTTCACGTAATCAATCAGACCGCACCGGTTGGGCGGCCAACGGTTCTCAGGATAGGGCGCGGGTGTTTCGAAAGCGTTGCCGGCTCGGACCGATGTGTAACGATGCGTTGGCGCCGCCACGATCCGCCGCGCACCTCCCGATGCGTTGAAAGCGATTGTCCGCGTCGTGCGTCGCCGTTGCACGCCGGGGTTGTAACCAATCATTGCCCTCGCGAGCGGGAGTTACAATTGCTGACAGCGGCGAGCGCGTGCGCCTCATCAACGCGTCTAGGATGCAGTCATGAAGCAGACCATTCCGAAAATACTCGTCATCGACGACGATCCCCGGCTGCGCGACCTGTTGGTGCGCTATCTCACCGAACAAGGCTTCCAGGTGCAGGCGCTTTCCGATGCGCGCGACCTGGACAAGAAGCTGCAACGTGATCCCCCTCACCTGCTCGTGCTCGACCTCATGCTGCCCGGCGAAGACGGCCTCGCAGTGTGCCGACGCCTGCGCGCCGCGGGAGAGATGGTACCGGTGATCATGCTGACCGCGAAGGGAGAGGACGTCGATCGCATCGTCGGCCTCGAAATGGGCGCCGACGACTACCTGCCCAAGCCGTTCAATCCGCGCGAGCTGGTCGCGCGCATCCAGGCCGTGCTGCGCCGTCACAGCGAGGGCGCCGCTCCCGGCGCGCCGGCGCTGGAGGGCAAGATCAGCTTCGGCCCCTATCGCCTCGACCTGACCACGCGAACGCTCACGCGCGGCGACACCGCGGTGCCGCTCACCACCGGCGAATTTGGACTGCTCAAGGTGCTGGCGACGCATCCCCGCCAACCGCTAGCCCGCGAAAAGCTGATGCTGCTCGCGCGCGGACGCGACCACGATGTATTCGATCGTGCGATCGACGTCCAGATCTCGCGCCTGCGCAAGCTGATCGAATCCGACGCCGCGTCTCCGCGCTATATCCAGACGGTCTGGGGTTTCGGGTACGTATTCGTTCCGGACGAGGCACCAAGCGAGGTTTCCGCCGGCGGCACCAGCGCATGACGCTTCGACCCACCGCGCCGGAGTCCACGTGAGGCTCTGGCCGCGCTCGCTGTTCGGGCGACTCGCCCTGCTGCTGCTCCTGGTGATCCTGATCAGCCAGGCGACCGCGATCTACCTCTTCCGCCAGGACCGCGCCGCGTTGATTGCACGGCAATTCGGCGATACCAAGATCGTGCAGATCAAGTCGCTGCGCGCGGCACTGGCGGCCGCCGATCCGCGCAGCACGGGCGCCACGCTCGCCCAGTTCGGCGAGGCGTATCAGGCTCGCATCGTCACCGACGACGAGCAGCCCCCGGCGCGACCCATGCCGCCGGGTCCGATCTTCGAGGAGCTCACCAACCACCTGAAGGCTGAGCTTGGCCCGGAGACCGAAATCCGAGTCCAGCCGCGCCTGCAATTGCTCTGGATCAAGCTGCAGGCGGGAGACCGCGTCTATTGGGCGGGATTCCCGCTGACCCGGCCTCCGGACAACACGCCGTCGCGCGCGCTGGAGTGGAGTCTGATCGCGTTAGCGCTGCTGCTGGTAAGTGCCTTCGCGTTCGCGCGCTACCTCTCCCGGCCGCTGCGCGAGCTCAATGCGGCTGTGGCGCGCGTGGGCGAGGGCAAGCTCCCGCCGCCGCTTCCGGAGTCGGGACCCACCGAGATCGTCAACCTGAATCGCGGGTTCAACAGCATGCTCGCGAACTTGCGCCAGGCCGAGAACGATCGCGCGCTGCTGCTCGCCGGCGTGTCGCACGATCTGCGCACGCCGCTGGCGCGACTGCGCCTCGGCGTCGAAGTTGGCATGTCCGAGGTCGCCGAGCGCGAGGCAATGGTCGCCGACATCGAGGACATGGACAAGATCATCGGCCAGTTCCTGGATTTCGCGCGCGGCGATCGCGATGCTGGCGGCGAGCAGCGCGAACTCAATGCCATCGTCGGTCCTCTCGTCGAGCGCTACGCCAAGACGGGCAAGGACATACGCTTCACCGCCGGCAAGCTGCCCGCCCTGATGCTGCGCGCGACGGCGATGTCGCGGCTGGTGGCCAATCTCCTGGACAACGCGCTGCGCCATGGCAGGGAGCCGGTCGAGGTGCGCACGAGCGCCACCGACCACGATGTCGTCCTGGAGGTTGCCGATCGTGGTCCCGGCATCCGCGCCGATGATGCCGAGCAGCTGAAGCGGCCCTTCACACGCGGCGAATCGGCGCGCACCGGTGCAAGCGGAGCCGGTCTCGGGCTGGCGATCGTCGAGCGCATCGCGCGCATGCACCGCGGCAGCTTCGACCTCGCGCCACGCGAAGGCGGCGGCGCCATCGCCCGCGTGCGATTGCCGGTCGACGAGCCCATTCCGATCAGCGCTGGCTGATCAGCAGGACGCTGGCCATCGCGGCGATGCCTTCGCCACGCCCGGTGAAGCCAAGGTGTTCGGTCGTTGTGGCCTTGACGTTGACCTGTTCCGGTGACGCATCGAGGTCGGACGCGATGTTGGCACGCATGCGCGGAAGGTAGCTCGCCAGTCGGGGGGCCTGCGCGACGATCGTCGCATCCACGTTCCCGAGCGCATACCCTGACGCGACCGCGAGCTCCCACACCTTGCGCAGGAGCACCCGGCTATCGACATTCCTGTACGCGGCATCGGTGTCGGGAAAATGCCGTCCGATGTCGCCCTCGCCGAGCGCGCCCAGGATCGCATCGCACACGGCGTGCACCAGCACGTCGGCGTCGGAATGGCCGTCGAGCCCGCGCTCGAAGGGAACGTCGACGCCGCCGAGCACCAGCCGGCGACCCTCGACCAGCGCGTGCGCGTCAAAGCCGTTGCCGATCCGCGGCGAGCCCACGCTCATGGAGCGACCCGGTGCGCAAACCACGCCTCGGCCAGCGCGAGGTCGTCGGCGTAAGTGATCTTGACATTCGATGCGCTGCCGCGCACCAGCCGCGGCCGCATCCCCAGCGCCTCGACCGCCTGCGCATCGTCGGTCAACGTGCTTCCACGCGCTCGCTCCAGCGCCGTGCGCAGCAGCGCATAGCGAAACATCTGCGGAGTCTGCGCGCACCACAGGCCGTGACGGTCTTCGGTGCGCTCGACGCGCGCATCGGCGAGATCGATGCCCTGTGCGCGCTTGAGCGTGTCCGAGACCGGAATCGCGAGCAGTCCGCCGACCGGGTCGTCGCCGATCGCATCGGCGAGCCTGACCAGCAGCGCGGCATCGATGCACGGCCGCGCCGCGTCGTGCACCAGCACCCAGTCGTGGTCGGCGACGCGCGAAGCAATCGCGTTCAAGCCGTTGGCCACCGACTCGCTTCGGGTCGCGCCGCCGCAGTTCAACGGCACGACGAGCGGCGAATCGGTCCACGCTTGCGCAAAGCGCGTGTCTCCCGGCGCGAGCACCACGAATACCCGGTCGAGCGCGCCCCACTCGAGCAGTGCTTGCAGCGTCCGCACGATTACCGGCGCACCGGCGAGCTGAGCGTATTGCTTAGGCACGCGGCCGCCGAAGCGCGCCGAGCTTCCCGCGGCAGGGATCAAGGCAAAGCGGCGCGGCTCAACCACGAGGAGGACGTGGCGAGGGTGAGCGCGCGCGGATCATCACTGCGCCGCCAGAGGAGCGAGCGCATCGCGTATCGCCGGCGGAACGGTCGAGGGGCGGTTGGTTTCGCGGTCGACCCAGACGTGGACGAAGTGCCCATCGGCGGCCGCATCGTCACGGCCCGCCGCGAACAAACCGATTTCGTAGCGCACCGAGCTCTTGCCCACCTTGGTTACCCGCAGGCCCGCGTCGACGATGCCCGGAAACGACAGCGGGTAATGAAAGCGGCAACACGTTTCGACGACCACGCCGATGACCGGCGCGTTCTGCACGTCGTGACCGGCTTCGATGAGATGCTCGTTGACGATGGTATCGAAATACGAGTAATAGACGACGTTGTTTACGTGGCCGTAGCTGTCGTTGTCCAACCAGCGCGTGGGAATGGCGAGAAAGCGCCGGAACCCGGCGCGTGTGGGCGCCGGCGCCATCTCACTCGACCTTGACCACCTGGCGCGATCGAAGCCGCGCCTCGAAGAGCTCGATCCAGTGGCGCACGGGCCTCCTGGCGCCGCTGGCAAGATGCGAGAGGCATCCGACGTTGGCGGTCAGGATCATGTCGGGTTCATCCGCTTCGAGCGCAGCCAGTTTATTCGCCCTCAGCTCCCTCGACAGGGCGGGTTGCAACAGCGAATACGTTCCCGCCGATCCGCAGCACAGGTGGCCGTTGGCGACGTCGGCAAGCTCGAGCCCGATCGCTTCCAGAATCTCCTCGACGCGCCCCCCCAGCTTCTGCCCATGCTGCAGGCTACACGGCGACTGGAAAGCAACCTTCTGCGGTCCATGGTCCATCGCGACCTTCGGCGCGAACCGCTTCCACTCGGCGGCGACCACTTCGACCGGGTCGCGCGCGATATCCGAAACGCGTCGCGCCCGCGTCGCGTACGCCGGGTCATCTCGCAACAGCCTTGCATAGTCCTTGACCAGTACGCCGCAGCCGCTTGCCGACACGACGATTGCTTCCGCTCCCGCCTCGATATGTGGCCACCACGCGTCGATGTTGCGACGCGCCCGGTCGAGTGCGCGGTCGTGTGCGCCCAAGTGCTCGTCAATCGCCCCGCAGCATCCGCCGCCCGACACGCGCACCAGCGTCACGTCGATGCGATCGAGCACCCTCGCGAGGGCGGCATCGATCGACGGCGCGATCGCACTCTGGACGCACCCGGTCAACGCGAGCATCCGACGCGAATGGCGCGCCTTGGGCCACGCGCGCGCGCGCGTCACGACCGGAATGTGCTGCGCGAGCCGTTGTGGCAGGAGCGGACGAACCGCGCGTCCAACCAGCAGCGCGGCACCGAACACGCGGCGTCGTGATAGCCCCGCGCGCAGCACCCAGCGCGCCGCACGCTCGCCGGCTGGTCGCGGCACCTGCGCCTCGACGACGCGGCGTCCTATATCGGCCAGGTCGCCATAGCGAACGCCCGATGGACACGTGGTCTCGCAGCTGCGGCAGGTCAGACAGCGATCGAGGTGGAGCTGCGTGCTCGCCGTCGCCGGCGCGCCTTCGAGCACCTGCTTGATGAGATAGATGCGGCCACGCGGTCCATCGAGCTCGTCACCAAGCAGCTGGTAAGTAGGACACGTCGCGGTGCAGAAGCCACAGTGCACGCATGCACGCAGGATCGCGTCGGCCTCGATGCCGTCGGGCGTGCCCTTGATGAAATCGGCGAGTTTGGTTTCCATTGCTTTCCCTACCACTCCGCGTACATCCGTCCCGGATTGAGGATACCCGCGGGATCGAATGCCGCTTTCAGTCGCCGGTGCACCGTCATCAGTGCACCCGGCAGCGCTGTGAAAACACCGGCAGACTTGTCTTCGCCGCGAAACAGCGTCGCATGGCCTCCATGCACCGTCGCCCATTCGCGGATCGCGTGACCCTGAGCAATCGAGTCGACGCGAAACCAGCGCAACGCCCCGCTCCATTCGATAAGCGTCGGCGCAGCCACAAGCGGTTGGGGGGCGGTCGCGCGTACCGATGCACGCCACAACGCGCCATCGCCCTCGGCGAAAAAAGCGTGGCGCTGCTCGCGCACGCTCGACCAGAACGCCTCGGCGTCAGGTAGGACATCGCCGCCGATGCGCCGTTCGGCGGCGGCGATCGCGCTTGTTGCGCCGGACAGTCGGACGCTCATCCGATCCCGATGCCAGCAGGTCCCCGAAACCACAAGAGGCAACGGGCTCCACTCGGCGAAACGGGCCAGCGCCTGGTCGAGGGTCACATCGAGACACACCGTGCGTTCCGACCGTGGTTGCGGCAGGCATTTCAGCGATGCATCGAGAATGATGCCAAGCGTTCCCAGTGATCCGGCGAGCACGCGCGAGACATCGAAGCCAGCGACGTTTTTCATCACGCGACCGCCGAAACCGAGCTCGTCGCCCTTGCCGTCGAGCAGGCGCACGCCGAGCACGACGTCGCGCACGGCGCCAGCATAGGGTCGGCGTGGTCCCGACAGCCCCGCTGCGATGCACCCGCCGAGCGTGGCGCCATCCCCAAAATGAGGCGGCTCGAAAGCGAGTATCTGCTGCTCGGCGGCGAGTGCGCTCTCAATTTCCGAGAGCGGTGTACCGCAACGCGCGGTGACGACGAGCTCGGTCGGATCGTAGTCGACGATACCGCGATGCTCGCGCGTATCGAATGCCTCGCCGGCGATGACCTGGCCATAGAAGTCCTTGGTGCCGGCGCCGACGATGCGCAGCGGCGAGTGCGCCGAGGCGGCCGACAGGACGCGTTCGCGCCAGCACGCGACGGTACTCATAGTCGTGACAGGGTCACGGATGCGGCGCCTTGCCGGGCATGACCAGCACTTCGGTTTCACGCGATGCGTCGGCGGCCCATTGCATCATTGCCGGCAGCGCCAGCAGCGCCTCGAGATACTCCTGCGACGCTCCGGTCAACACGACGCCGTAGCTGCGAAAGCGAAACGCTACCGGACACCAGAATGCGTCGACGATGCTGAATGCGCCGCACAGGAAAGGCCCGCCTTCGCCGAAGCGCGCGCGGCCTTCGCGCCATATCGCATCGATGCGGGCGACGTTGGCTGCCGTTTCCGGCGTCGGCCGCATGCTCGTGTGCACGCGCAGATCCATGCTGAACTGGTCGCGCAGATCGGCGAAGCCTGAATGCATTTCAGCGCTGGCGCAACGCGCCCATGCGCGCGCGCCGTCGTCCTCAGGCCAAAGGCCGGGATGGCGCTCCGCAAGGTACTCGGCAATCGCAAGCGAATCCCAGACTACGCGCTTGCCATCGTGCAGGCAGGGCACGCGCGCCGAAGGCGAAACTGCAAGCAGTCGCGGCTTCGACTCAACGCCGTACAGCGATATCCTTTCCTCGCGAAAGCCGATGCCGGCGTTTTTCATGAGCACCCACGCGCGCAGCGACCACGACGAGTAATTCTTGTTGCCGATATAGAGCGTATACATGGATTCGAACCCGACGCCAGTTGAATGGAGGGTACGACGCGGCCCGCGGGCCCGCGGATTTCGCTAGAGCGGGACTGTCTTGCCGGGATTCATGATGTTGTCGGGATCGAGCGCACGCTTTATCGCGCGCATCGAGTCCACGGCCTCGCCGTGCTCCTGCGCGAGGACGTCGAGCTTGTGCCAGCCGATGCCGTGCTCACCGGTGCACGTGCCGCCCATCGCGATCGCGCGCATCGACACGCCCTTGGCGAGCGCCTCGGCGCGCTCGCGCTGCTCCGACGATGCGGGGTCGAAAAGCACGACCAGGTGAAAGTTGCCGTCGCCGACGTGTCCCAGGATCGGAGCGATCAAGCCGCTGGATTCGACGTCGCGACGCGTCTCGATGATGCAATCCGCGAGCCGCGAGATCGGCACGCAGGCATCGGTGGCGAACGAGGTCATGCCCGGGCGATACGCCATCGCAGCGTAATACGCGGCATGGCGCGCTTTCCACAGGCGGGTGCGGTCCTCGGACTGCGTCGCCCACTGGAATGCGCTGCCGTCGAATTCGGCACAGATCGCCTGCATGGCTTCGCTCTGCTCGCGCACGCCGGCGGGCGAGCCATGGAACTCGAAGAACAGTGTCGGCTTGATCTCGAAGCCCTCGAGCTTCGAGTAGCGGATCGACGCGTCCATCTGAACGTCGTCGAGCAGCTCGATGCGCGCCACCGGAATGCCGGTCTGCATCGCCATGATCACCGCGTTGACCGCGTTCTCGAGATCGGAAAACTGGCACACCGCAGCGGCGATCGCTTCGGGTACCCCGTAGAGACGGACCGCGACCTCGGTGATGACGCCCAGCGTTCCCTCGGCGCCGACGTACAGCCGCGTGAGATCGTAGCCAGCGCTCGACTTGCGCGCTCGCCCGCCGGTGCGGATCAGTTTGCCTTGCGCGGTGACCACGGTGAGCCCGAGCACGTTCTCGCGCATGGTGCCGTAGCGCACGGCGTTGGTACCAGATGCGCGCGTCGCTGCCATGCCGCCGAGCGTCGCGTTAGCGCCGGGATCGATCGGAAAGAACAGCCCGGTGCCCTTGAGCTCTGCGTTGAGCTGCTCGCGGGTGACCCCCGCCTGTACGCGGCAATCGAGGTCGCCGGCATTGATCTCGAGCACGCGGTTCATCTGCGAAAGATCGACGCATACGCCGCCATAGAGCGCGGCGACATGGCCCTCGAGCGAGGTGCCCACTCCGAAAGCGATGACCGGCACGCGCGCAGCCGCGCACAGGCGCACGGTCGCGACCACTTCCTCGTTGGTGTGCGGATACACCACGACGTCGGGCATGCCGGCATCGGCCAGGCCTTCGCCGTGGCTGTGCTGCTCGCGCACCGCACGTCCCGTGCTCGCGCGCTCGCCGTAGTCTCCGCACAGCGTGCGCACCACGCCGGCGAGCGCACCGGGGTCGGGCCGTACCAGGGTCGCGCTGCTCATCTGGAACTCCTAGAAGCGTGGCAATTCGGGATGCGGAAGGGCTCCGCCACGGACGTGCATCCGGCCCATCTCCGCACAGCGGTGCAGCGTGGGCACCGCCTTGCCGGGATTGAGCAGATCCTCGGGGTCGAACGCATGCTTGACCGCGTGGAAGCGCGCAAGTTCGAGTGGCGCGAACTGAACGCACATCTCGTCGATCTTCTCGATGCCGACGCCGTGCTCGCCGGTGATGGTGCCGCCCGCCGCGATGCACGATTCGAGGATGCGCGCGCCGAACGCGGTGGTCTTGTCCGCGTCACCCGGACGGTTCGCATCGTAGAGTATGAGCGGATGGAGGTTGCCGTCGCCGGCGTGAAAGACGTTCATGCAGGGCAAGCCGAACTCCTGCGACAACGCGGCGATCTGCTTGAGAATGGGCGCCAGCGATCGCCTCGGAATCGTCCCATCGATGCAATAGTAGTCGGGCGAGATGCGTCCGGCCGCCGGGAACGCCGCCTTGCGTCCCGACCAGAACTTGAGTCGCTGCGATTCGCTTTGCGATGCTTCGATGAGCGTGGCGCCGCAGCGCTCGAGCAGCCCGCGCACGGTCTCGACCTCCTCGGCGACCTCCTCGGGGGTGCCGTCGGATTCGCAGAGCAGGATGGCCTCGGCATTCTGTGGGTAGCCGGCATGCACGAACGGCTCGACCGCGGCGATGGTCAGCTTGTCCATCATCTCCAGACCGGCTGGGATGATGCCTGCGCCGATGATGGCGGCCACCGCATCTCCCGCCTTGGCGACGTCGTCGAACGCGGCGAGGATGCATCGAGCCGCCTGCGGCAACGGCGTGAGCTTGACCGTAACCTCGGTGATAACGGCAAGCAGCCCCTCGGATCCAGTGATCAGCGCGAGCAGGTCGAAGCCCGGCGCATCCAGCGCATCGCCACCGAGCTCGACGATCTCGCCGTCGATCAACACCGCGCGCACCCGGCGCAGGTTGTGCACGGTCAAGCCGTATTTGAGGCAGTGAACGCCCCCGGAATTCTCGGCGACGTTGCCGCCGATGGTGCACGCGATCTGCGACGAGGGATCGGGCGCGTAGTAGAGCCCGTACGCGGCGGTCGCCTCGGAGATCGCGAGATTGCGAACGCCGGGCTGCACTACCGCGCTGCGCGTCGCCGGATCGATGGACAGAATGCGATTGAATTTCGCGAGCGACAGAACGACGCCATTGCGATGAGGCATCGCACCACCCGAGAGACCCGTTCCCGCGCCGCGGGCGACTACGGGAACATGTGCGGCGTGGCAGAGCTTGAGGATGGCCACAACCTGCGCTTCGTTCTCCGGAAGGATGACCGCTTGTGGCTGCTCCCGGAAAAGCGTCAGTCCATCGCATTCGTAAGGACGCGTGTCCTCCGGCGCGGTGAGCAACGCCGAGGGAGCTACGATTTCGCCGAGTGCGGCAACGAGAGTCGGATCAAGCATTGGGTCGTATCGCCGTCAAATTATTCCACAAAGCCCCACCGCCGGCCACGCGCGCGAGCGCGGGGTCACCGCGCTCGTCTATAATGGACCCTCGCCGACGCAGGCTTTAGCCGGACTCGGCCGATGCCGGGAGGCACCGAACGAATGGATCCGGGTGAGATCTACGCCAAGACCGAGGAAGGCGTTCGCGAGCTCAAGGAGCGCCAGCGAAACCTTCCGATTGCTTTGCGCACACTGCTCATCATGGTCGATGGCAACCGGACCGTCGCCGAAGTCCTGGAGCGCGCCCGGGCGCTCCGCGTCGATGCGGCGGCGCTCGGATCGCTCGAGCGCGCCGGTCTCATCTCGAAGCGTTTCAGCGCACCGTCGGCTTCGAGCAGCGGATCCGCGCCTGCTCCGCGTAGCGAAAGCGAAGTGCAGCGCTTTCTCGCTGCCCAGCAGCAGATGAGCGATGCGATCAATGCGCATCTCGGATTTCGGGGTTACATGATGATGATGCGGTTGCAACGCGCGGCGAATCTGCGCGACCTGCACGATCTGCTTCCCGATTTTGCCCAGGCTCTGGTCAAGCGCATCGGCGTCGACGCAGCGACGCCGATCGTCGCTCCTCTGCAGCAGCTGATCGCGCAAGAGCGCTGACCTCCATCGCGAAGCGGCGCGCGATGTCCTCGCCGAATCCCGATCCCGCGCCGGTCACGATCGCCACCTTCTGCTCGAGTCTCATCGGTCTTCCGCTCCTTTGCCGCGCCTCCTCGTGAGGGGTCGTCCTTATGGTGGCAAAGCATCAACCGCGCTGGCCGATGCTCGCCGGAAACGTCGGCGGCCGCCGCGCAAGGCTCGCCTGCTCGAACGCGAAAGCGATGCGCAGCAACGTCGGCTCGCTCCAGGCACGCCCGAAAAACGACACGCCTACCGGCAGTCCCGACACAAAGCCCGCCGGCACCGTGATGCTCGGATATCCCGCCACCGCCGCCGCGCTCGAACTGCTCGCGATCGCGTGATCGCCGAGCAGGTAGTCGGCGATCCATGCCAGCGCATCGGTTGGCGCGACTATCGCGTCGAGACGCTCGCGATCCATCACGGCGTCGATGCCTTCAGTGCGTGAGATGCGCTTGCAGGTGGTCAGCGCTTCCAGGTATTCGGGATTGGACAACGGTCCCTTTGCCTGCGCCTTGATGAACAGGTCCTGCCCGAAGTAGGGCATTTCCCGCGCGCGAAAGCGCTCGTTGAAGGCGATCAGCTCCTGCAGCGAGCGAACGTCGCCGCCGCGCTGTTGCAGATAGACGTCGAGATCGGCCTTGAGCTCGGTAAGAAGCACGATCAGCTCCGGGTCGGCGAGCTTGTCCATGTTGGGCAGGTCGGCGGGATCGACCAGGATCGCGCCGGCATTGCGCAGGATGGCGAGCGCCACATTGATCACGGCGTCGACGCCGTCCAATGTTCCAAAGTAGTTGCGCGCCACTCCGATGCGCGCGCCGCGCAGCCCGTCGCGATCGAGGAACTGCGTGTAATCCGCGTGAATGTGCCCTTCGCTCGCGGCGGTCGCGGAGTCCTCAGGATCGGCGCCGGCGATCACGCCAAGCACGATGGCGGCGTCACGCACGGTGCGCGTCATCGGTCCCGGCGTGTCCTGCGTATGCGCGATAGGAATGATGCCGGTTCGGCTGGCGAGTCCGACGGTGGGCTTGATGCCGACGATGCCGTTGATCGACGAAGGGCTCACGATCGAGCCGTCGGTTTCGGTCCCGATCGCCACCGTGCACAGGTTCGCCGCCACCGCGGCGCCCGAGCCCGAGCTCGATCCCGATGTGTTGCGATCCAGCGCATAGGGATTGCGCGTGCGGCCCCCGCGCGCGCTCCAGCCACTGGTCGAGCGCGTCGAGCGGATGTTCGCCCATTCGCTCAGGTTGCTCTTGCCGAGGATCACCGCGCCCGCCGCGCGCAACCGCGCGACGATAGGAGCGTCGCGCGGCGCGGGCGCGCCGAGTAGCGCCAGCGATCCCGCGGTCGTGTGCGTGCGATCGCCGGTCTCGATGTTGTCCTTGATCAGCACCGGCACGCCGTGCAGCGGTCCCTTGATCGTGGCGCGCTCGCGATCGAGCTCGTGCGCGATGGAACGCGCATCGGGATTGAGCTCGAGCACGCTCTTCAGCGTGGGTCCGGCGGCGTCGATCGCCTTGACGCGAAGGAGATACGCGTCGACCACACCGGTCGCGCTGAGCGCTCCCGATGCGAAGCGCTCCTGCAGCGCGTCGATGGTGATCTCGTCGAGCGCAAACGCCCCCGTGGCTGCGCCTGCCTTTCCCGCGCCCGCAGCGCCGTCGGCTGGGAATATCACCGCCGAGACCAGCGTCGCGTTGAACAGCAGACCTTCACGCAGGAACCGCCGGCGGTCAACGCCCATCGCGAACACTCGCTCTCATCGTCTAGCCGTGGCGCAGGACCACGGTCTTCAGCGCGGTGAAGCCATACAGTGCCTCGAAGCCCTTCTCGCGGCCATAGCCGCTGGACTTCACGCCACCGAAGGGAAGCTCCACGCCGCCTCCGGCGCCGTAGTTGTTGATGAAGACCTGCCCGCACTTGAGCGCGCGCGCGAGGCGGAGCTGGCGAGCGCCGTCGCGGGTCCATACGCCGGCGGCGAGCCCGAACTCGGTCGCGTTGGCAAGCGCCACCGCGTGTGCCTCGTCGGTGAACGGCATCGCCGCGAGCACCGGTCCGAAGACTTCCTCCTGCGCGAGGCGATGGTTCGGCGGCACATCGCGAAACAGCCTCGGCACTTCGTAGTAGCCGCCCTTGGGCGCGTCGGACATCAGCGTTCCCTGCGCGACCGTCGGAATGCCGTGGCGCTCCGCCTGCGCGATGAACAGGCGCACCCGCTCCTGCTGCGATGCGCGGATAAGCGGGCCGCAATCGAGATCGGCGAGCGCTGGCCCTGTGCGCAGGTCGCCGAAGCGCTCGGCAAGCGAGGAAAGGACCGGCTCGTAACAGGCCTCCTCGATCAGCAGGCGGCTTCCCGCGGAGCACGTCTGTCCCGCATTTTGGATGATGGCGCTCACCACGGCGGGGAGCGCCGCGGCCAGGTCGGCGTCGGCGAACACGATTTGTGGCGACTTGCCGCCGAGCTCGAGCGTGACCGGGCAATGCCGCTTCGCCGCTTCCTGCGCGACCAGTGCGCCGGTGGCGGGCGAGCCGGTAAACGACACGTGCTGCACTCCGGGGTGCGACACCAGCGCGGTCCCCGCTTCGCGTCCAAGCCCGGTGACGATGTTGATCGCTCCGGCGGGAAGCCCGACGGCCGCGGCGAGCTCGGCGACGCGCAGCAGCGAAAGACATGCATCCTCCGCGGGCTTCATCACGCAAGCGTTGCCCGCGGCCAGTGCGCCGGCCACCGAGCGCCCGAAGATCTGCAGTGGGTAGTTCCAGGGAATGATGTGCGCGGTGACACCGTGCGCCTCGCGCCAGGTCAGCACCGTGTAGCCCGGCGCATACGGCAGTGTCTCGCCGTGCAGCTTGTCACCGGCGCCGCCGTAGAACTCGAAATAGCGCGCGCATGCGATGACGTCGTTTTTCGCCTGAGACCACGGCTTGCCGCAGTCGCGCGATTCTAGGTTCGCGAGCTCGACCGCATGATCGAGAATCGCCTGCGAGAGCTTGGCGAGCGCGCGGCCCCGTGTTGCCGGAGCGAGCGCTCCCCACGCGCCATCGCGCGCGCGCTGCGCAGCCAAGACGGCGCGGTCGACATCCGCGGCATTGCCGCGCGCGATCGCCGCGAAGGCGAACCCGTCGCTCGGGTCGATCATTGGCAGCGTGTCGCCCGACGACGGAACAACCTGCGTGTTGTCGATGAAATGCCGCGGCGGGACGCGGATGACGGCGGTGTCCATGATCGTGAGTTGGGTGCGCGATGGGGCTCTTACTTCGCTGGACGGAACTTGTGCGCCAAGGTGTTCTCGTCGGTGCGCGGCACGTACGTGATGCCGTCGCGCGTCGCCCACAGGTTCACCTGGAAATGCAGCGGGATGATGCCGGTATCGTTGATCGCCAGCTCGGTCGCGCGCTGGAGCATGGCTTCGCGCTTCGGATCGTCCACCGTTGCCAGCGCCTGCTCGAGCAGCGCATCGACCTTGGGATTCGAATAGCGCCCGCGATTCGCGGTACCGAAGCCCTTGTCCTTGTTGTACGTGGCGAGCAGCGCCTTGAGCGGGCTCGACGGCTCACCCGTGCCGGAGCTCCACCCCACCAGCATCAGGCTGAACTTGAGCTCGGTGGCCTGCGCGAAAAATGGCGCGGAAGGCATTGCCTCGACTTTGGTCACTATGCCCACGCGGGTGAGCATCTGCGCAACGGCCTGCGCGATCTTCGCGTCGTTCACATAGCGGTTGTTGGGCGCATGGATGGTAAGGCCGAAACCCTCGGGATAGCCGGCCTCGGCGAGCAGCTTTTTCGCGCCTTCCGGATCGTACGCTTCGACCTTGAGATTCTTGGAGGTGCCGAACATGCCGTCGGCGAGCAGCTGGCCCGCCGCTACCGCCTGTCCTTCCATCACCTTGTCGACGATCGCCGGACGATTGATCGCCTTCGACATCGCCTTGCGCACGCGCGCATCCTTGAGCGGATTCTTCGCGAGCGGTTTCCCGTCCCGGTCGGTGACGAAGGGAGACATGTCGCGATCGCTGTCCATGTGCAGGAAAATCAGTCGGTCGGCGATGATCGTGTACAGGTTGAGCTTCTTGTCGGCGCGGATGCGCGCGACGTCCGACGTCGGCACGTATTCGATCGCCTGCACGTCTCCCGCGAGAAGCGCAGCCACGCGCGAGGCATCGTTGGGGAGCAGCCGCAGCGTCACCTTTTCCCACGGCGTCTTGCCACCCCAGTAGCCGTCGTAGCGCGCGAGCTCGATGCGATCCCCCTTCGCGTAACGCACGAGCTTGTACGGCCCGGTGCCGATCGCAGCCTTGCCGTTGTTGAAGTCCTCGGTCGAGGCCTTTGCCGCCTGCTTCGAGATGATGGCGACCTGCGTCATGTCGGACGGCATCAGCGGGTACGGCGCCGCTGTCTTGAAGCGGATCGTGTACGGATCGACGACGACGATTTCCTTGATCTGCTTGGTGAAGGCTGTAAACGGCGAAGGGCTGTTCGCAACGAGCGGAACGCGCTCGATCGACGCCACCACATCGGCAGCCGTAAACTCGCTGCCGTCGTGGAACTTCACGCCCTTGCGCAGCTTGAATTCCCACGTCGTGGGATCGACCGTCTTCCACGACTCGGCGAGGCCAGGAATCGGTCTTTGCCGCTCGTCGCGCAGTACGAGGTAATCGAAGATATGCGCAGCGACGTTGTTGTTCGGCGTGACGTTGTGAAAGTGCGGATCGATCGCGGTGACGTCTGCACCGATGCCGATCCTGAGGTCGGTCGCGCACGCGCACACCGAGCCAAAGGCGGCCACGCCGAGCACGAGCACGGCATGGAAGCATCGCTGAAACACCATGGAACCCCCCGGTCGGCGCGAGGTCGAACTCGCATGGACAAGCATAGCGGAACAGTAACGAATTGTAACGTCGCGTCGTCGACGCAGCTGTGCGTCAACTGCGCGTCACGCGCGAACGTTGGTGTAAGTGTTCCGCACCGCTTGCGGATCAACAGCATGGAGGTCGTATGAATCACCGAATCAACCGTCCTCGTCTTGCAACAGCGCTGTCCGCCGCTGCGATCGTCGCAGCAGGCGTCGCCTTCGCGCCAAGCGCGTCTGCGGGAGGCAACGTGGCGGTGTCGATCGGCGTGCCGGGACTCGCGGTCGGATACTCGAACCGCGGCTACGGATACGTCGCGGCGGCACCGGTTCCGGCGCCGGTTCCTTACACGTACGCGCCCTATCCCTACTACACCGATCCTTATGCGGTCACAGCGCCCGTCGTGACCTATGCCGCGCCGGTCGTTTACGCGCCGTATTACCGCCCGTATGTGCGCGCCTATGCGCCGTACTATCGCGGTCCGGTTCACGTCGGCTACTACGGGCATTACCACCACTAGCTGCACGCAGCGTATCGCGCTCGAAGCGTGCGCGGGCCTGGGCGATCAGGCCCGCGCTGTTATTGCGGCGCTCGATAGCTGATGCGATAGATTGCCCCGGCGGTGTCGTCCGAAACGAGCAGGGCACCATCGGGCGCGACCAGCACATCGGCCGGTCGTCCCCAAGCCTCCTGTCCCTGCAACCACCCGCTGGCGAACGGCTCGTAGGAAACCGCCTTTGCGCCGTCCAGCCTGACCAGCGTGATCCGGTAGCCTACTTTGGCGCTGCGGTTCCACGATCCGTGCTCGGCGATGAAGATCTGGTTTCGATACGCGGCCGGAAACTGCGTGCCGGTGTAGAAACGCATGCCGAGCGCAGCGACGTGCGCGCCGAGGGCCTGCACCGGCGCGACGAAATCCGAGCACGGGTGCTTGCGACCGTATTCGGGATCGGCGAGGCTGCCGGCGTGACAATATGGGTAACCGAAGTTCTCACCGGCGCGCACCGCGCGATTGAGCTCGTCCGGAGGAAGATCATCGCCGAGCATGTCGCGTCCGTTGTCGGTGAACCATAACTCGCCGCTGCGCGGCTCCCAGTCGAAGCCCACGGTATTGCGCACGCCGCGCGCGTACACCTCCAGCCCCGACCCGTCCAGGTTCATGCGCATGATATTCGCGTAGCGATCGGGATCGGGTTCGCAGATGTTGCATGGCGCGCCGACTGGAATGTAGAGCTTGCCGTCGGGACCGAAGGCGATGAATTTCCAGCCGTGGTGTGTTTCGCTCGGGAAGCGATCGCTGACGACGACGGGTGCGGGCGGATTGGCCAGGTGGTCTTCGATGTCGTCGAAGCGGAGGATACGGTTGACTGCCGACACGTAGAGGGCGCCATCGCGAAAGGCGACTCCGGCGGGCGACTTGAGATTGGACGCGATCGTGATGACCTGAGGGGCGGTGCCGTTGCGCATGCGCAACGCATAAACCTTTCCGGCCTGCGTCGATCCGACGAACAGCGTGCCCTTCGCGCCCCATGTCATGGCGCGCGCGTTGTCGGCGCGCGCCACCAGCTCGATCGTGAATCCCGGCGGCAGCTTGATCTTTTCCAGCGGCAGTGCCTGCGCCGAGGCCCGATCCGCTCCCAGCGCAATACCGAACAGCAGCGCGAGAACAACATTCCATCGGTGCATCGGACTCTCCTTAAGGTGGAATGGGTCGCCGGTACCCCGCGGTGCACGATCGCGGCGAGCGCCGCTGTCGACCGGATGGCATTGACATGGACCCGCACGGTTCATATCCTGTTCCCTCCACCCGCAGGAATTCCGACGTGAACTCCCCTACCGCCGTGGCCGATCGCGTCGAACTCGTCGGCCTGGACCTGATCCGCACGCTTATCGCCTTCGACACCACGAGCCGTGGTTCGAATCTCGCCCTGATCGACTGGGTCCGCGATTATCTGGCCGGCCACGGAATCGATTCGCAGCTTACCTTCGACGACGACCGGCGCAAGGCCAATCTGTTCGCGACGCTGCCCGCCCGCGACGGTGAGGCGTCGCGTGGCGGCATCGTGCTATCGGGCCACACCGACGTGGTTCCCGTCGATGGACAGCCCTGGAGCACGCCGCCTTTCGAAGCGACCATCATCGGCGATCGACTCTATGGGCGCGGCAGCGCGGACATGAAAAGCTTTTCGGCGATCGCGCTGGCCTTTGTCCCCGAATTCCTGAGGCGCGGACTCCAGCGTCCGCTGCACTTCTCGCTGTCGTACGACGAGGAGGTCGGCTGCGTCGGCGTGCGCCGCCTCATCGCGGACATCGGCGCGCGCGGCATCAGGCCCGCCGGATGCATCGTCGGCGAGCCCACCGGAATGCATTTAGTAGTCGCGCACAAGGGCAAGAAGAGCTACCGTTGCCGCGTTCGCGGCCATGAAGCGCATTCCTCGCTGACGCCGCGCGGCGTCAACGCGGTACAGGTCGCCTGCGAGATCGTGACCTTCCTCACGCACATGGCGCGACGATTTCGTGATCGCGGCACCTTCGATGCGGCGTACGACGTTCCCTACACGACGGTGCACACCGGCGTGATCCGCGGAGGTACCGCGCTCAATATCGTGCCCCGCGACTGCAGTTTCGATTTCGAGTTCCGCCACCTGCCTTTCGACGATCCGGATGTTCTGTTGACCGAAGTGAAGCGCTTCGCGGCGACGCTGTTGCCGGACATGCACGCGGTCAATCCCGCGACCTACATCGAATTCGATCAGCTCTCGTCGATGCCCGGCTTCGATACGCACGGCGGCAGCGACATCGCGGAGCTGGGCGGCCGTTGCAGCGGCACACACGACTTGCGCAAGGTTTCGTTCGGCACCGAGGCATCGCTGTTTCACAATGCCGATGTCTCCACCGTTATTTGTGGGCCCGGGCACATCGAGCAGGCGCACCAGCCCGACGAATGGGTGTCGCTCGCCCAGCTCGCGCAATGCGAGGCGTTCATGTCGCGCCTTGCCGACCACATGTGCAGCGCATAGGTCCCGTAGATGCCGTTGCCTGACCCCGGCGCGTCCGGAAGCGCCGTGCCGCCGCCGCAATCGCCCCCGCCGCCCCCGCCCATCGAAGTCACCTTCCCCGACATCGGGACGTGGGCCAGCGGCAATTCGGGAATTCCGTTTGCCTGGAGCTTCCCCGCCGCGCGCCCCGGTCCGCACGTGCTCGTGCAGGCGCTCACCCACGGCAACGAGGTTTGCGGTGCCATCGCCATCGACGCGCTGCTGCGCGAAGGATTGCGTCCGCGCCGCGGCATCCTGACGTGGGTATTCGCCAACGTGGCGGCATTTCGTCGCTTCGATCCGGCCGACCCATTCGCATCGCGGTGCGTGGACGAGGATTTCAACCGCCTGTGGACCGCGCAGGTCCTGGACGGACCACGCAACAGCGTCGAGCTCGAGCGGGCGCGCCAGTTGCGCCCGCTTTACGACCGCGTCGATTACCTGCTCGACCTGCATTCGATGTCCGAGCCGTGCGCGCCGTTGGCGATGGCAGGCCCGAAAGCGAAGGGCCTGGAGCTCGCGCGCGCGATCGGCATTCCACGACACATTATTGTCGATGCCGGTCACGCGTCGGGACGGCGTCTGCGCGATTACGCTTTTTTCGACGAGGCCGGCGATCCGCGCAACGCGTTGCTTATCGAATGCGGTCAGCACTGGGAGGCGACTGCGCCGGACGTCGCGCGCCAGGCGACACTTCGCTTTCTCGCGCATTTCGAGATGCTCGGCGACGACTTTGCCGCACCGTCGCCCGAGCCTCAGGTGGTCATCGAAGTGACCGCCGCGGTGACGATCGCCAGCGACGACTTTCGCTTCGTCGCACCGGTGCATGGCTTGCAGACCATCGCGCACAAGGGAACCGTCTTCGCGACCGACGGTGGCGCGCCCATCCGCACGCCTCACGATGGCGCGGTGCTCATCATGCCGACACGCCGTCCGAAGCGTGGCGAGACCGCGGTACGCATCGGGCGGATCGTCTGACCTACTCCAGCGGCGGCAGCTCGGCACGCACCGGCACATCGCGCCAGTAGCGCGCCTCGCGTTCGCGCTGCGCATGTACGCCGCGTGCATTCGGCCCGAAGTCGAAAATCATCGCCCCGTCGTAGTCGGTGCGAAAGAGCGCGATGCCCGCCTGCGCATAGCGATCGACGACCTCCGGTCGCGGATGGCCAAAGCGGTTGCGATAACCCGGCGTAAACACGGCGGTGTCGGGGTGCACCGCATCGATGAAGGCCTGCGTCGACGAACTTCGGCTGCCGTGGTGCGGGACCACGAGCACGTCGGAGCGCAAAGCCGCGGCGCTACGGCGCACCAGATCGGCTTCGGTGCGCGCCTCGATGTCTCCGGTGAGCAGGATGCTGCCGTGCGCTGCCGCAACGCGCACGACGCACGAAAGGTCGTTCGACTTTAGCTTGGGATTGGCGTAATTGGCTTCGACCGGATGCAGCAGCTCGAAGTCGACCCCGTCCCAAGTCCAGCGCTGGCCGACGCTGCATCGCTGTGCATGCTCGTGCCTCGCCTCGCGCTCGCGCAGGATGGGATGCGTCGCGGGCAGCGACGACAGCACCGATGCCACAGGAACCGTCTGCAGCAATGAAAGAGCACCGCCGCTGTGGTCGGTGTCCTGATGGCTCAACACGAGCATGTCCAGCGTCTGTACGCCGGTGCCACGCAACATCGGCGCGATGATCCGGTTTCCGGCATCGGCGTTTTCGCTGTAGCGCGGTCCGGTGTCATACAGCATAGCGTGCGCGTGCGTCTGCACCAGCACCGCCAGCCCCTGGCCGACGTCGATCACAGTGACCTTGAACGCGCCGGCGGGCGGCCACACCGGCAGCGCCAGGAACAGCGGCAGCAGCCATAAGGTGCCGAGCGCCCTCCCGGGTAGGCCGCGTGGAGCGAGCAGCCACATCACGCCGATCATGCCCGCAAGCGCTGTCCAGGCTGGAGGCGCGTGCTGCTGCCACACTGCCGAAGGCAACGCGCTCAACATCTCGAGAAACGCCGCAAGCCATGCAAAGACCTGGTGCGCAGTCAGGAGCAGCAGGTCCCATGGCAGGACGATCGATGCCAGCGCCAGCGGAACGACGATGAAGGTTACGACCGGAATCGCGACCGCGTTGGCGAGCGGCGACACGACCGAAACCTGCATGAACAGGATGAGCATCAGTGGAACCAGTCCCACGGTGATGGCGATCTGCGCGCGCACCGCCTCGCGCCATGGACGCAGTCGCCCGATGCGTCCGGCGCCGATGTAGAGCAGCAGTCCCACCGCGCCGAAGGATAGCCAGAATCCCGGCGTGAGGCCGGCCCAGGGATCCCATGCCAGCACGATCGCGAGCGCCCACAGCCAGACGACCGAAGCCGTCCCAGGACGACTGATCCATAGTCCCGCCGCCGCGACCGCGAGCATGTACAGCGTTCGCTGCGCGGGAATCTGGAACCCCGCGAGCAGCACGTAGGCGAACGCCGCGCAAACACCGGCGATGGCGGCGGCTCGACGCGCCGCGAGACGCGTAGTCAACGCGTGGCTCCTTCGCCAAAGCCAGAAGACGGTCGTCCCGACCAGCGCCGCAAAAAAAGTGATGTGCAGCCCGGAAATGCTGATCAGGTGCCCGACGCCGGTGCGATTGAACAGCCGCCACTGCGCCTCGGGAATCGCGCGCTCGTCGCCGATGGCGAGTGCGGCGATGACGCCGGCGTAAAGCTTGCCGTCGAGCGCGGCGAGCATGCGTTGCCGGATGCTCTCGCGCGCGCTCGCCACGTAGTCGGACGCGCGGCCCGCGAACGCGTCGAGGCGCATGTTGCCGGGGTCGCGGCGCACGTATCCGGTGGCACGCAGATCGTTCTCGAGCAGCCAGGCCTCGACGTCGAACCCCGCCGGGTTGACCGTCCCGTGCGGCCGCTTTAGGCGCACCAGCAACCGCCAGCGCTCGCCCGCGTGCAGTACAGGAAGCGGCTCCGCAGAATCATCGCGCGAGATCGGCGCGTACCAGGCCAGCGATACGCTGGATGGAACGCGCGCACCGCGCGTTTCCACGCGCTCGATCGAGAAGGCGAAGCGCGTTCCGCGGTCGACTGGCTGCGGCAGGTCGTCGACGATGCCGACGACCGTGATATCGCGGCCTTCCCATTCTGAAGGAAGCACATCGGCCAGACGCGCCTCTGCTCGCCAGGCGGCGTAACCGAATCCCGCGGCGCCGGCGGCGAGCAAGGCGACCAGCGGCAGCGTCGCCATCCACACGTTGCCAACCCGCAGCGGGCGAAGACTGGACAGCCACGTTGCCGCCAGCCCGGCGGCCAGCGCGGGTGCCGCGACCCATTGGAAGAAAGGTGGAGGCAGCAGCGCCTGCTGTTGCAGCGCGATGATGCCGAGCGCGAATCCGAGCAGCAGGCAGCGCACGGTGTCAGTGCCACGCAAGCGGGACATGCATTCCCGCGCCCGACTCGCGCTCAAAAGAATACGGCCGACGCGGGCGCTTCGCCCGGAGCCGGCCGCTGTGGAGCGTCGCGCTTAGTTCTTGGCGGTCGGCGCCTGCTTCATGAATTCCTGGATCTTGGCGTCGAATTGCGCATAGGGCATTGCACCGACGATGCGCACGCCCTCGATCTTGCCGTTCTGGACACGACCCAGTACGAAGGCAGGCGTTCCGGTCACGCCCGCCACGGTGCCTTCGGCGATGTCCTTGTCGATGGCGGCCTTGTACTTGTCCGAGTCGATGCACGCCTTGAACTTGCCCACGTCCATCGACGCGCTCTGCGCGTAGCCGGCGATCTTGTCCGGCTGCAGTTGGCTCGCGTTGACAATCAGCGTATTGCGGAAGTCCCAGAATTTGCCCTGCTCGGCCGAGCAGCGCGCCGCGATCGCGCCGCGCATCGCGTTCTCGTGGAAGCTCAAGGGAAAGTCGCGCGTGACGAAGCGGATCTTGCCGGTGTCGATGTAGTTGGCCTTGATCTGTGCGAACGCATCGTTGTGGAAGCGCTGGCAGAACGGGCACTGGTAATCGGTGTACTCGACGAGCACCAACGGCGCGTCTTCCTTGCCCAGCGTGTAGGTGCCGGGTACGAAGGCGTAGCTCACCTTGTCGTCGACGGGGCGCTGCGGCGCCGGCGCCGCAGCGGTCGGTGCCACCGGACGCGTCTCGAGGTTCTTCCGGATGGCGCGCAGCTCTTCGAGGATCTGCGTCGCCTGCTCGGAAGTGATGCCCTGCGCCTGCACTGGCAACGCGCCCGCACACAGCGCCGTAGCAGCCAGTACAGCGAGGAAACGCGAAATGATGTTCATGGTCATCGGTCCGTAGATGTTGGAATTCGTAAGCTCGGCAACGGCACCGGGGCGCCGTCGTCCGGGTAATCGCAGCGATCATAGGATTGGACCTGATGCCTGAGCAAGGAGGCCCGATCAGAGGTGCCTGTCGAGGAACAAACGGTCGGCATCCATGGACGTTCCGCGTCGGCAGTCAGGCAGGACGCGGCCAAAGTATCATCTGCGTGCAGCGAAACAGCGCGATGGTTCGTTCGGTCGATTTGTCGCGCACAACTGCATCCCACAGCTGCGTGGAACGCCCGAGGTGCGCCGCCGTCGCCACGCAAGCTATTCCGCCGCTGCGCACGGTTCCTAGAAAATTGCTCTTGAGCTCGATGGTGGTGAAGTTCTGGGCGCCTTCGGGCAGATGCGCGATGCACGCGTAGCCGCACGCGGTGTCAGCGAGGGCGATGACACTGGCGGCGTGAAGGAATCCGTTGGGGGCCAGCAGATCCGGGCGTATTTCGAGGTCGGCGTCGACACGCCCTTCGGCGATCGCCAGGATTCGTACTCCGACAAGACCGGGCAGAAAGCCGTCGCCGCGGTTGACGAACCGGTCGAGGGTGGCGTCGGCGCGCAGCGGCATCTCGAAGGTGTCTCAGCGCAGTTCCTGCGCCTTAAAGGCGCTGTTCCACCCAGCTGCGCACACTCGCCAGCGCAGCAGGCAGCTTTTCCGGGAGTGTTCCGCCCGCCTGCGCCATGTCGGCGCGTCCGCCACCCTTCCCGCCGACCTGCGTCGCGACGTGGTTGACGAGCTCGCCCGCCTTGATTCTGCCCGTGAGATCCGAGGTCACACCCGCGATGAGCGTCACCTTCGGGCCATCGGTCGTGCCGAGCACGATGGCGGCCGACTTGAAGCGCCCCTTGAGCTGATCGAGCGTATCGCGCAGCGACTTGGCGTCCGCGCCCTCGATCGACGCCGCGAGCACCTGCGCACCGTTGACTTCGACGGCCTGCGCCGCGATGTCTCCCCCTTGGTTCGAAGCGAGCTTGCTCTTCAGCCGCGAGAGCTCCTTTTCCAGCGCGCGCACCTGGTCGAGCGTCTGCTGAACCTTGGCGGGAACCTCCGCCGGCGATGCGCGCAGCGCGCGCGCCGCGCCGTTCAGCGCCGTCTCGAGCTCGTGCGTATACGCGAGCGCGGCCTCGCCGGTGACGGCCTCGACGCGGCGAACTCCCGCCGCGACTCCGCTCTCGGCGACGATCTTGAAGCTGCCAATGTCGCCGGTACGGGTCACATGCGTGCCGCCGCACAGCTCGGTCGAGAACTCGCCCATGCGCAGCACGCGCACTTCGTCGCCGTATTTTTCCCCGAACAGCGCCATCGCGCCCGAACGGATCGCGTCGTCGTAAGCCATGTGGCGCACGTCGACGGGATGGTTGGCACGAATCTCGCGATTGACCAGCGCTTCAACGGTTCGGATTTCTTCCTCGCTCAGCGGCTGTGAATGCGCGAAGTCGAAGCGCGTGCGATAAACGTCGACCAGCGACCCCTTTTGGGTGACGTGCTCGCCCAGCACCTTGCGCAGAGCCGCATGCATCAGATGCGTCGCTGAATGATTCCGCGCCGCGCGTTCGCGCGACGCCCGGTCGACGCGCGCCTCGACGGTGTCGCCGATGCGCAACTCGCCCGTCTTGACCATGCCGTGGTGACCGAATACGTCGGGCTGGATCTTCTGCGTGTCGCTCACCGAAAAAAGCGTCAGGCAGGCGCCATTTTTCGACAGTTCACCGCGATCCCCAACTTGTCCGCCTGATTCCGCGTAGAAAGGGGTGCGGTCGAGCACGACGACGCCCTCCTCGCCGGTCGCCAGCGCGTCGGTCAATGCACCCTCGCGGTAGAGCGCCACCACGCGCGCCTCCTGCGCCAGCGAATCGTACCCTTCGAACAGCGTCTTCGCACCGGTGTACTCGAGGCCTCCTGCGCTCTTGAAGGTCGAGGCAGCGCGCGCCCGCTGGCGTTGCTTGTCCATCGCCGCGTCGAATCCGGCCTGGTCGACGGTGAAGCCGCGTTCGCGGCAAACGTCGGCGGTCAGGTCGAGGGGAAATCCGAATGTGTCGTAGAGCGTGAAGGCGGTCTCGCCCGGCAAGGTGCGGGTGTCGGTGCGGCCCGTGCGATCGGCTTCCGCGAGCGCGCTTTCAAGGACCTTCATTCCGTGCTCGAGCGTTTCCGCAAAGCGTGTTTCCTCCGCAGCGAGCACCTGCATCACATGATCCTGCTTTTGCGGAAGTTCGGGATACGCATCGCCCATGAGCTTCGACAAGGCGGGGACCAGCTTGTGAAAAAATGGCTTGGCCTGCCCCAGTTGATACCCGTGCCGGATCGCGCGCCGGATGATGCGGCGAAGCACGTAGCCGCGTCCTTCGTTGCCGGGTATGACGCCGTCCACCACCAGGAAAGCGCAGGCGCGGATGTGGTCGGCGATCACGCGCAGCGACGGGGACGCGAGGTCCTTGGTCGATGTCAGCCGCGCCGCTTCCGCGATGAGGTCGCGAAACAGGTCGATGTCGTAGTTGCTGTGTACGTGCTGCAGGACCGCGGCGAGCCGCTCGAGCCCCATGCCGGTATCGACGCACGGCTTGGGCAGCGGGGTGAGAACGCCGGCCGCATCGCGATCGAACTGCATGAACACCAGGTTCCATATCTCGATGTAGCGATCACCCTCGGCATCAGGCGATCCCGGCGGGCCGCCAACGATCGCGGGGCCATGGTCGTAGAAGATTTCGCTCGACGGCCCGCAAGGACCGGTATCGGCCATCTGCCAGAAATTGTCCGATGCGTATGGCGCGCCCTTGTTGTCGCCGATGCGCACGATGCGCTCTCGAGGCAAGCCGATCTCGCCGGCCCAGATG
>Ga0070713_100000032_pt1 | contig 86800 bp, 74 predicted proteins | sample LARL82metaG_FD_65465 | JGI IMG/M metagenome (GOLD analysis project Ga0070713, IMG submission 65465) | Corn, switchgrass and miscanthus rhizosphere microbial communities from Kellogg Biological Station, Michigan, USA - LAR L8-2 metaG | ecosystem: Host-associated > Plants > Roots > Rhizosphere ... | reverse complement strand
AGCTCGGCGAACACGCTTCCGAGCAGCATCGCGACGAAGATGAACAGCGAAACGTAGCCGAGCCGGTTGCGCCGGAAGCGCGCCCATGCGCGCTGGTTGGGCGACAGTGACCGCCTTGCCCGCGCCGACGATGCGGGCGCTAAATCGTCGACGAGGATCGAGGTCCCCGCGCCAGGGATGCTCATTTCGATACCGCCGCGAACTGCACCCGCGGATCGACCACGACGTAGAGCAGGTCGCCGATCAGCTTGACCACCAGCCCGATCAGGGTCAGGAAGTAGAGCGTGCCTAGCACCACCGGATAGTCGCGCTGCAGGAGCGACTGATAGCTCAGCAGACCGAGCCCATCGAGCGAGAACAGCGTTTCGATCAGCAGCGAGCCGGCGAAAAATGCGCCGATGAACGCAGTGGGGAATCCGGTCACCAGCGGTATCAATGCGTTTCGGAATACGTGGCGATACAACACTCGCCGCTCGGACAGTCCCTTGGCACGCGCCACCAGCACATATTGCTTGCGGATCTCTTCGACGAAAGTGTTCTTGGTGAGCATCGTGACCACAGCGAAACTGCCGATGGAGAAACAGGTGAGCGGCAGTACCAGATGCCAGAGATAGTCGCGGATGCGCGCCGGCCAGGAGAGCTCCATCCAGTTGTCCGAGATCAGCCCGCGTAGCGGGAACCAGTCGAGGAACGTGCCGCCGGCGAACACCACGATCAGCAGGACACCGAGCACGAAGCCCGGAATGGCATAACCGATGAGCACGAACAACGTCGTGATCGTGTCGAAGCGGCTGCCCTCGCGCACCGCCTTGGCGACTCCGAGCGGAATCGAGATCAGATAGGAAATGAGAAAGGTCCACAATCCGAGGCTGATCGAGACGGGCATTTTTTCCTTGATCAGCGGCCATACGTCCTTGTTGCGCATGAAGCTCTTGCCCAGATCGAAGCGTGAGAAGCTGCCGAGCATGTCGACGTAACGCTCGAGGGGCGGCTTGTCGAAGCCATAGAGCTTCTTGAGGTCGGCAATCTGCTTCGCATCCAGGTCGCGCCCGCCCCGGAAGCCACCCGTGTCGCCGCCTTTGCCCGCGCGCGACTCGGCGATGATCTGATCGATGGGTCCTCCGGGAACGAACTGGATCAGCACGAAGGTGAGCGTGAGCACGCCAACCAGCGTCGGCACCATGAGCAGCAACCGCTTGCCGATGTATGCGAGCATCGTGGCTGCTCAGGAACCCTGCTTGGCGGCCGCAGGCGTCGAAGCGCGTGCCGATTTTTCCGCGTCCTTCGACCACCACGCCGTGATGGCCCACGGCCCCCAGTCCCCGTTGGGCGACGCAATGGTGAAGTACTTGGGCATCGTCGCGGGAATGCCGAACTTGTCCCATCGCGACACCCGATCCGCGGAGAGGTACAGATCGGGCACCTGGTAGAAGCCGAAAATGATCACGCGATCGAGCGCGCGCGCTGCGTCGCGCAACTCGTCCATCGACTTCGCCTTATCGATGCGCTCGATCAGCGCGTCGACCGCAGGATTCTTTAGTCCGCGGTAGTTGCCCGAGCCCTGCGTGTCCGCGTTGGCGCTGCCATAAAGATCCTTCAGGTCCGCTGCGCTCGGCAGAGTGAAATCGGGAAGCCTGATCGTGACCATGTCGAAATCGAACACCTCGAGGCGCTTGCCAAACAGCGCGAAATCGACCAAGCGCACCTTGAGCTGGATTCCGAGCTTTTCCAGATTGCGCTGCCAGACCGCTTCGGCGAGTCCCGCCGCTTCCCCCGTGCGCAGATACTCGAAGACGAACGGGTCGCCCTTGTCGTTTCTGAGGACCCCGTCCGGCGCAAGCTTCCAACCCGCTTGTTCGAGCAATGCTCGCGCCTTCTTGAGATTCTCGCGCAGCGCATTGGGCGAAGTATCGTTGCGCGGCGGCTGCCACGCCGGCCCGAAGACCTCGGGAGGAAGTTGTGCGCGAAAGGGCTCCAGCAACGCGAGCTCACCCGGACCGGGCATGCCGGTGGCGGCGAACTCGGAGTTCGCGAACATGCTGTTGGTGTGCTTGTACTGCTTGTAGACGTTCACCGCTTCGAAGTCGTAGGTATAGACGAGCGCCTCGCGTACGCGACGATCCTGGAACAGGGGGCGGCGCAAGTTGAGCACGTACGACTGGAATCCGGCGCCGAAGCCGTTGGGAAATACCTGTTTGACGATGCGGCCGTCGTCCCACTTCGGTCCGGCGTTCGCGCGCATCCAGCGCCGCGCGGAATATTCGACGTAGAAATCGAATTCACCGGCCTTGAATGCCTCCATGCTGATCGCGTTGTCCTGGTAGTAGCGATAGATGATGCGTTCGAAGTTGTACAGTCCGCGCGTCACGCCCAGGTCGCGTCCCCAGTAGTCCGGGTTGCGGACGAAGTCGATGCGCCGCCCGGAATCGACGCGCTCGATGGTGTAGGGCCCGCTGGTGATCGGGTAGTCGTTGATGATCTCGTCGAAGGCCTTAGGCTTGCCGTCTGGGCCTTGTCCCCACTTGCGCGAGAACACCGGCATGCCGCCGACGTTGAATATCGAATCGTTGGTCCGCTCGGCGAGGTCAAAGCGTATGGTGCGACCGTCGAGGACGGTCGCCGATTTGACGCCGGCGAGGCTCGTGCGAACGCCCGGCGCTGCCGCCTTGCTGGTCAGCATGTCGAAGGAGTACTTGACGTCCTCAGGTCGCACAGGATCGCCGTTGCTGAATCGCGCCTTCGGGTTGAGCCGAAACGCGATCGATGACTTGTCCGGCGCGACCGCGATATCCTCGGCCAGCAACCCGTACATCGTCATCGGCTCGTCGCCCGAGCGCACCACAAGCGTCTCGAACATGAGCGTCGTCGCGCCCGCGGGCGACTGGCCCTTGATGGTATAGGGGTTGAACTTGTCGAAGCTGCTGCGGCGGTCGGGGTTGGCCAGCCTCAGCGTGCCGCCCTTGGGTGCGTCCGGATTCACGTAGTCGAAGTGATCGAATCCGCGCGGGTACTTTGGGGATCCGTACGCGGCGTAAGCGTGGGTCCATGTCGTCGCGGCACGTGGATCGGTCGTTGACGCCGCGGCGAGCGCGGCACCGATCGACGCGCTCGCGAGCCACAGCGCGGCAGCGGCTACGGCACCGCACTGCCAAGGGATGGGGCGCCGGGGAATTCGAGAGAGGTTCAGGACCTGCATGGTGGACAGGGCGAGGATCGAGACTGCCTTGGAGTGCGGAACGTCCGATTGGTTGCGCCGCGGAGTATCCCCGTTTCGAAAGGTGTGCGCAACGCGACGTGCCCCGGCCCGCCCCGAGTGCTCGGCACGGCGGGGCCCGGGTGGCGACGTGCGTTGGAGGTAAGATTCGACTTTTCGCCGCCGCCATGCAACTGCCGGTCCTGAGTCTGCGCGAAAACGCGCTGCTTTACGTCGCGAAGCTGCTGACCGGGTCGATGATCGTCTGGTACGGCCTGCGCGCGGTGGGCATTCCCGAGCCGCTATGGGCGATGATTTCGCTGATCGTCGTCACCGAGCCCGACGTCAGGATCGCCAAGACCAATTTCCGCGCCCGCGTCATCAATACCGTCAACGGAGCGATCGTCGCCTGCGCGGCTCTGCTCGTGTTCGGCGCCAATTTCGCGGCAATGCTGGTGGCGATGACCGTGTCGGTGCTGATCGCGATGTCACTGCAAAACTATCCGCCCAACTGGCGCCTCGCGCCGAATACCACCGTCGTGCTCATGGCCGCAGCGTTGACAGGCCACGGCCTGTCCGAGGAAATAGGGCTGGCGATGATGCGAGTCGCCGAGGTCTTGACCGGCAGTACCGTCGCGCTCATGCAAACGCTCGCGTACGGTTATCTGCTGCGCCGCTGGCGCGCGTGACGCTGCTCAGCCCTTGGGCTTCCCCTGGTTGGCGACAGCCTGCGTCGCCGCGGCGATCTTGTCGGGGTCGCCGAGGTAGTAGTGGCGTAGCGGCTGCAGCGCATCATCGAGCTCGTAGACCAGCGGAATGCCTGTCGGGATGTTGAGCCCCACGATCTCTTCGTCACCGATGCCGTCGAGGTGCTTGACCAGCGCGCGCAGCGAGTTGCCGTGCGCGGCGATGATCACACGCGCGCCCGAGCGCACGCTGCCTGCGATGACGTTCTCCCAGTACGGCACGAAGCGCTCGACCGTGTCCTTGAGGCACTCGGTCAGCGGCAACTCGCTGCGCGAGAGGCCGCGATAGCGCGGATCGAGAGCCGGATCGCGCTCGTCGCCGACCTCAAGCGCCGGCGGCCGGATGTCGTAGCTGCGCCGCCAGATCAGCACCTGCTGCTCGCTGTATTTCTGCGCGGTCTCTGCCTTGTTGAGACCCTGGAGCGCGCCGTAATGGCGCTCGTTGAGCCTCCAGTCACGAACCACGGGTACCCACATCAGGTCGAGCGCGTCCTGCACCAGCCACAGCGTGCGGATGGCGCGCTTGAGCACCGACGTATAGGCAATGTCGAACCCGAAGCCGTTCTGCCGGAGCTGGCGCCCAGCCTCGTTGGCCTCGGCGATGCCTTGAGCCGTAAGGTCGACGTCGGTCCAGCCGGTAAAGCGGTTTTCACGGTTCCATGCGCTCTCACCGTGTCTGAGCAACACGATCGTTTTCATCGACGATCCTTCATCCGCTTCCAGTGCACGTCATGCTTCGCCACGGCACGCGCGCCAGACACGCTCCGAAGTAAACGGCATCTGTAGCGCCTGGGCCTGCGCACCGAAACCACCGCGCGTCAGCGCGTCGACGACGGCATTGACCACCGCCGGCGTCGCGCCGATGGTTCCAAGCTCGCCAACGCCTTTGACTCCCAGCGCGTTGTTGCGGCACGGCGTCGATTCATCCATCGTGGTGTTGAAGTTGCCCACCATGCTCGCCCGCGGCATCGCGTAATCCATCAGACTGGCGCTGATCGCCTGCGCGGAGCCGGCATCGAAGCTGAACTGCTCGTACAGCGCTTGTCCGATGCCCTGCACCGCGCCGCCGTCGAGCTGGCTGCGCACGATCAGCGGATTGATCACGCGGCCAACATCGTTGACCGATGCGTAACTTGCGACGGAGACGACGCCTGTCTCCGGCTCGATCTCGATTTCGCAGATATGGCAGCCATTGGGCCATGTCGCGTCGTCGACGCGGCTGGTCGAATCGAGCAGGATTTCCTGGCCCGCCTGTCGCTTAGCGAGGTCGAACAGTCCAATGCGCCGATCGGTCCCGGCGACCACGAACACGCCATCCGCGTAGTCGATGTCCGCGGCTGCGGTTTCCAGCGCTTGCGCGGCAAGATCCTTCGCTTTGACGACGGTGCGCTCCGCTGCGACCCGCACCGCCGAGCCGCCGACGAAAAGCGAGCGCGATCCGGCGCTACCGAATCCGGTCCCGCGATCGGTATCACCCTGCAGAATACGAATGCGGTCGATATCCACCCCGAACACGTCGACGGCAAGCTGCGCGTACGTGGTCACCAGCCCCTGCCCCATCGCCTGCGTCGCCGAGAACATCTCGATATAACCGTCGCCTGAAACCAATACCGTGACTCGCTCCTCGAACAGGTCGACCCCCGTCCATTCGAGGAACGCGGCGATGCCACGACCGCGCAAGCGTCCCCGCTTTCGCGCTTCTGCCGCGCGCGCCTCGAAGCCCTGCCAGTCGGCGAGGACCAGCGCGCGGTCGAGCACGCCTTCGAAATTTCCGCTGTCGTAGGTCTTGCCCATGGGATTCGTGTACGGCATCTGCGCCGGTCGCAGCATGTTGCGACGACGCAGCTCCGGCGGATCGAGTCCGAGCTGGCGCGACGCCGCGTCCATCAGCCGCTCGATGATATAAATGGCTTCGGGCCTGCCGGCTCCGCGATACGGGCCGGTGGGCGTCGTATTCGTCAGTACCGCCTGGTAGTGCAGGTCGATGACGGGTATGTCGTAGATGCTCGTCGAAACCCACGGCCCGATCATGAGCTGGATGGCGACGCCCGCCGGCGTGGCATAGGCGCCGACGTTGGCGATCGTGTTCACGCGCAGCGCCAGCGCTTTTCCATTGGCGTCGAGCGCGAGTTCGACGTCACTCTCGACGTCACGGCCGTGCGTCGCGGCGAGAAATTCCTCCAGCCGTTCCGCAACCCACTTCAGCGGACGCCGCAACTTGCGCACGCAATACGCGATCGCGACATCCTCGGGGTAGATCCCCGTCTTCATCCCAAAGCCACCACCGACGTCGCCAACGAGGATGCGCACCTGGTCGACCGGAATCCCGAGCACTTCGGCACACAGCGTGTCGCGCAGCCCGGTCGGCGTCTGGCTGCTCGCACGCAGGACGATGCGCGCGCCCTCCTCCTCGTATTCCCCCACCAGCGCGCGCGGCTCGATTGGGCACGCCACGACACGCTGATTGACCAGATGCAGCTTGACGATGTGCGCCGCCGCTCGAAACGCCGCTTCGGCTGCCTTCGCGTCACCATGGCGCGCCTGGCACGCGACGTTGCCTGCCGCGTCCTTCCACACCCGCGGAGCGTCAGGAGCAATCGCGTCGCGCGCCTGCGCCACCGCGAGCAGCGTCTCGTAGCGCACGTCGATCGCTTCGGTCGCGTCGCGGGCTTCCGCGCGCGAGTTCGCGACCACGACGGCCACGGCTTCTCCGACAAAGCGCACGGTGTCGACAGCCAGCACCTGACGCGGTGGCGTCGCCGTGGGCGAGCCGTCGGCACGCTTGAAATCCGCCGAGTTGGGAATTGGCTTGACGCCGTCGCGCTGCAAGTCGGCACCGGTATAGACCGCGATGACGCCGCGCATGGCGCGTGCCGCGGCGACGTCGATTGCGATGATGCGCGCATGCGCATGCGGGGAGCGCAGGAAGCAGGCGTGGAGGTGACCCGGCGGCGCGACGTCGTCGGCAAAGGTGCCGGTACCGGTCAGCAGGCTTTGATCTTCGAGGCGGCGCACCGGCTGGCCACTGCCGAAACGCGCATGAACGGTGTTGGCGGCCACGATTCGATTCCTTTAGTGAGACTAGATCTTGAAGGCTTCGAGCGTTTCCGGCGCGAACAGCGCTTCCGGCTGCATGCGTTGCCTGGAAAGGCCCTGCTCATGGTGATAGCGCAGGAACGTGTCGAGCACGTGGCGATTCGCCTCGAAGCCGTAGGGCCACCAGTCGTCGCCCATCTCGCGCCGTGCGGTTTCGACGTGCTCGACCTGCCAGGGCAGCATCGTCGTCAGTGCGGAAGTGGTATCGAGATTTTCGATCACACGGCGCTTGGATTCCTCGAACGCCTTCATCAGCGAGCGCGCGATCCAGCGATGGGCTTCGTAAACATCGCGGCGCAATACAATGGTGTGCATGATCGGGAAAATGCGCGTTCGCCGGAAGTAGTCGCGCTCGACGTCGGCGTAGCTGTCGAACAGCCGCCGCACCGCGGCGGGCTCGGTCCGGAACGTCGACGGGATGCGCGCGGTGTAGAGCGCATCGATGTCTCCGTCGGCGAGCATCCGCGACAGCGTCTGCGTCGCGCCGATGCGCCGAAGCCTGAAATTGGAAGGCAGCTCCAGTGCGATCTTCTCGTCGCGCCCGGGCTCCTCCTCTCCTCCGGTCCAGTATTCGACGCTGTCGGCGGCAACGACGTATTCGTCCTGAAGAATGCCGCGAATCCACACGGGTGCGGTCATCTGGTATTCCGGCGTTCCCACTCGCTTGCCCGCAAGATCGGACGGCTCGCGGATGCCGCTGCGGTGAGACACGAAAATGCACGACTGCCGAAAAAAACGCGACGGAAAGACCGGAATCGCGATGAAAGGCGAATCACCACGCGACGCAGACACCGCGTACGACGACAGTGACATCTCGGCGACGTCGAACTCGCGGTGGCGCAGCATGCGATAGAACGTCTCCTCGACGTGCAGGTTCAGACAGTTGAGGTCGATGCCCTCAGCCCGCACGCTACCGTCGGCGAGCGCGCGCGTACGATCGTATTCCCAGCAGGCGAGCGTCAGGCGCAACGTCGACACGATGCTTCTCCGGTGCAAGCGCGGATCATACCGGGTTCGCTCGATGCGCCGCTACCGACTCGCGGCGACCTGATGACTCATCTGGACGTCACGGCCGTCGCGCGCGGAGCGCAGTATCGCCAGGCAGACTTCCTGCGTTGCCATGCCCCAGCGCCCGTCGTGCAGCGCTGGCACGCCGTCGACGACGGCAGCGTAGAGCTCGTCGATCACCGTCGAGCGCGGGATGGCCGGCCTGTCCAGCGCCTCCATGTGTGCAGCATCGTCTCCATACACCATCACGCCGGTCGGAAGCGGGCGCAGATCGGCGCGATCGCAGGACGCGATAACAACGCCGAAATGTTCGTGCCAGGTGCGCTCGTTCTTCTGCTGCGCCGAACCCCGTGCAGCGTCGCGGCCTCCATAGCCACGCCCGGCCTTCTCCGCGGCCTCGTCGCGCGCGTCGAGCCGCGCTAGGTTGCGCCGTGCCGAGCCGTAGTGCGACACCGGCTTGAGTGTGCCCAGCTCGGAAATGCCGGCACAGAGCTCGTCTGAGTCGAAATGAGCGTAGCCGCTGTAGTTCAGCGACGCGATCACACCCTGTTCGAACTGCAGCAAGGCGACGTAGGCGCCCTCGGTCGGCCGCTCACGATCCCACGCCCCGGTCAATGCGCGCACGCTGCGCACGCGGCCTCCGGCAAGCAGACGCACGACGTCGACCTGGTGCGCGGCCTGGCTGAAAACCACGCCGCCACCGCGCTCGGTGGCAAGCTCCTCGGGACGTCGCGGACGATAGAGGAAATCGGTGTAGTACTGCGCCTGGATCATGCGCAGCGACCCGAACTCAGCCGAATCGATCAGCTCGCGAGTGCGCGTGACCGGACGATCGAAGCTGTGGCTGTGACCGACCATCAATGTCACGCGCGCGGCTTCGGCGGCGGCAACCATGGCGACGCAGTCGTCGAGCGTGACCGCCATCGGCTTCTCGACGAGGGCGTGCTTGCCGCTGCGCGCCGCCATGATCGCGTGCTGCGCATGCAACTCGTGCGGGGTCGCCACGTAGACGACTTCCACGGCGACGTCCGCGCACAGCTCCTCGACTGAGGCGTACACTGGGGCACCGAACTCTGACGCGAATCGTTCGCGTGCTTCCGGCCTCGGATCGGCGGCTGCGACGAGCTCGACGCGTCGATCACCGACGAGCGCCGGCAGCGTGAGCATGAACGCGCGCCCAAGCCCGGCCACGCCCACGCGCATGCGTCGTTCGCTCATCCGCTTGCGCTCAGGGCCGTCCGATGCGCGCGCGGTCGACACTCTGTGGCACCGGATGCCGGCGCTACGGTGTTCGGTCCGGCCGCGTTCTCGACAGCGTTGTGCGAAATGACTACCATCTGGCGAAGTCAATACTATGCTGCTGTACCGCGCGCGGCAATGCGCGGGCGCCTGGAGGATCGATGCTCACCCCTGCCGACAACGACCTGTTGTGCCGCGTCGAAGGCGACGCGCCTATGGGCCGGCTGTTCAGACAGCACTGGATTCCGGCGTGCATGTCGGAGGAAGTTGCGCAAGGCGACGGACCGCCGGTGCGCATTCGCCTGCTCGGCGAAGACATGGTCGCGTTCCGCGACACGCGCGGGCGACTCGGTGTCGTCGACGAGCGCTGCCCGCACCGCCGCGCGTCGCTGGCGCTCGGACGCAACGAAGAGTGCGGCCTGCGCTGCCTGTATCACGGCTGGAAAATCGACGTCGAAGGCAACATCGTCGACAAGCCTTCGGAGCCGCACGGATGCGCACCCGGCCCCGCGAACCGTACCCACGCCTATCCGAGCCAGGAAGCCGGCGGGTTCGTATGGGTTTGGATGGGGCCGCCCGCCGATGTGCGCGAATTCGAGCCGCCCGCGTGGGCGCCGGTGCCTGGATTACGCACGAGCATCGTCAAGATTCGCGTCGAATGCAACTGGGCGCAAGTGCTCGAGGGCGCGATCGACTCGGCGCACAGTTCGAGCCTGCATTCGACCGACATGGTGCCGGCGGATGTCGGTGCCGCCGGCGCGACGTCGAGCGAATGGCTGCGTCCCTCTACCGACAAGGCGCCGCGACTGCAGGTCCAGCGCACCGATTTCGGATTTCGCTACGTGGCAATACGCATCCCCCTTCAGGGTCATGACACGCACGACTATCTGCGCATCACGCTGTTCGTGGCGCCATTCACGGTGCTCATCCCTCCCAACGACCGCTACAACCTGTCGATCCTCAACATCCCGCGCGACGATACGAGCACGATGTTCTACTTCATCGCATGGGCCGGCGACGACAAGCCCGGCATCGACCAGGACGCATGGAGGCGTTTTTGCGCAGCGCTGCCCGGGACCGATCTCGACGCCGAGTTTCGCAGCGTCCGGCAGCGTGACAACAATTACCTGCAGGATCGCAATGCGATGAAGCATGGCAGTCATACCGGCATACGCGGCATTCCGAACCAGGACATCGCGATGTGGGAAACCATGGGACGCATCGCCGACCGGTCGCGCGAGCGCCTCGGCGCGAGCGACGTCGCGATCGCGCAGTTCAGGCGCATCATGGTCGACGCGGCGCGCAGGGTCCGTGAAGGCGAGCCCGCCATCGGGACGTCGCCTGACCGTGTTCCGCACGTCAAGTTGAGCTCATTCGAGGGCATCGTTCCGAAGACCACGCGCTGGAACACCCTCGGCGTCGCCGACGAGGAACTTGCTTCGCGCAAGGCGACTTCGGCGAGTTAGGACCTCTCCCCATCTCGCCCGATCCGCAGTGGGCGCCAATACGGATTCAAACTTTCGAGGAATAGCATGAGCACGAGGGTATCGAGGCTTTTGTCGAGCGTGACCGCAGCACTGCTGTGCATCGCGCTGGCGCCATCGGGACATGCGCAGGACAAGCTCAAGATCGCGGCCGGCCAGCGTGGCAACTGGGACACGACCATTTCCGAAGTCGGCCAGCGCATGGGCGTATTCAAAAAGTACGGACTGGAGCTCGAGATCCTGTGGACACAGGGCGGAGGGGAGACGCAACAGGCCGTGATTTCCGGCAGCGTCGACATCGGCGTCGCACCGGGCATCATGGGCGTGCTGAGCGCGTTCTCGAAGGGGGCGCCGGTACGGATCATCGGCGCGGAGACGACCGGAGCCGCCGACCTGTTCTGGTACGTGCCGTCGACCTCGCCGATCAAGTCGCTCAAGGACACCGACGGCAAGACCATCGCGTATTCGACCAAGGGCTCGTCGACCGATGGCATCGTCACGGCGTTCATGAAGCAGTACGACCTGAAGGCGAAGCCCACCGCCACCGGCGGCCCCGCGCCTACCCTCACGCAGGTCATGACCAATCAGATCGACGTCGGTTGGTCGGCGCCACCCTTTGGCTTGCAACAGCTAGACGAAGGCAAGATCCGCATCATCGCCACCGGCAACGATGCGACCGCGTTCAAGGGCCAGACCGTGCGTCTGCTGATCACGACCGCGCAGACACTGCAGACGCGCAAGGCGGTGATCGACCGCTACATGAAGGCCTACCGCGAGACCATCGACCTGCTCTACTCGAACGATTTTGAAGCACTCAAGGTCTATGCCGATTTCGTGGCCATCTCGATCGAGATGGCCAAGCGCACGCGCAACGATTTCTTTCCTCGTGCAGCGGTCGACCCGGACCGGATCGTAGGTCTGGACACCATCATCCCCGACGCGGTCGCACTGAAGTTCATCGCGGCGCCGCTTAGCCGCGAACAGCTCGCCGAGCTGATCCAGATTCCGCCGCGGCAGTAGGCGGGTGGGGGATTCGCGCGTGATCTCCGGCAGCCCAGGCGCGAGCGCGCCCGCTGGCGAAGCAATCGCGGCGTCTCGCGCTGCCGCATCGCGCGACGCGCTGCTCGACGTACGCGGCATCGGCAAGACCTTCCAGACCGGCGAGGGATCGACCACCGCGGTCGAGGCGATGTCCTTCACCGTGTCGGAGGGCGAATTCGTTTCGATCATCGGTCCGTCGGGATGCGGCAAGTCCACCGTGTTCAACATCATTGGCGGGCTGGTCGCCGACTACCGGGGCGAAGTGCGCGTCTCGGGCGAAAAAGTGTCGGGCACGCATCCTGCCATCGGAATGGTTTTCCAGGAGGAATCCACCTTCCCCTGGCGCAACGTCGCCGACAACGTCGCGTTCCCGCTGGAGATCAGCGGCATGAGCAAAACCGCGCGTCTGGAGCGCGCGGCGCACTTCGTGGAAATGGTGGGCCTGCGCGGATTCGAGCGTCATTATCCGTCGCAGCTTTCGGGTGGAATGCGCCAGCGGGTGGCGCTGGCGCGCACGCTGGCATCGTCACCGCGCCTGCTCCTGATGGATGAGCCGTTTGCTGCATTGGACGAGCAGACGAGGCTGCTGCTGGGCGACAAGGTCCTGCAGATACAACAGACGCTGCGACAGACAACGCTGCTCATCACGCACAACCTCACCGAAGCGGTGCAGCTATCCGATCGCGTGCTGGTCATGACCTACCGTCCGGGGCGGCTCAAACGCGTCGTCGATATCGACCTCCCGCATCCTCGGGATTCCGAGGTCGTCAGCAGCGACGCCTTCGGGCATTACGTCGCGCAGATCTGGCAGGACCTGCGCGAGGAGGCGAGCCGCGGCATCCGGGACGACGAATCGCGAGTGTTGCAGGCGGGACGCCGGTGACTTCGTGGATGCGTTCGCGCAACACGGCACGCGCAGTCGGCGTGCTGACGCTGGTTGTCGTTCTTGCGGGAATCGAAGCGCTGATCCGGCTCGGCGTGATCAACCGCTTCATCGTGCCGCTGCCCACGCAGATCATCGCTTCGCTGCCGCGCATCGTCGCCGAGGAAAACGTCGTGCAGCGTTTCTGGCAGACGACGCAGGAAGTCATGTGGGCGAGTCTCGTGATCGCGCTGATCGGCATTTCGCTGGGCGCGCTGCTCTATCGGGTACGCATCCTTCGCATGGCCTGCGAGAGCTGGGTGGGTGCGCTCGCCGCGGCACCCATCGTGCTCGCCTATCCGTTGTTCCTGGTCCTGTTCGGACGCAGCGTGACCACCATCGTCGCGATCGGCGTGATCGCCGGTCTCGCCCCGGTCATTCTGAAGACGCTCGAGGGACTGACTGCCACGCGCCATGTGCTTCTCGACGTGGGACGCAGCTTCAGACTCAACCCGTCACAGCAATTCCTGAAGGTGTTGCTGCCGTCGGCGCTGCCCTCGATTTTCGTCGGATTGCGACTGGGACTGATCTTTTCGATGATCAACATCGTAGGTGTCGAATTCCTGATCAATTTCGGCGGGCTCGGTCAATTGATCAACGAGCTCGCGGAGCGCTACGACCTGCCAGGAACGTACGGGGCGATCTGCTTTGTCATTCTCACCAGCATTACCTTCTTCGTCATCGCCGAGCACCTCGAGAAATGGCTGGCGCCAGCGACCTGAATGCTGCCCCTAGACGCGATCGCCGCCGCGTGGCCGTGGTTCGCATCGGGATCGTCGCGCTCGTGCTTGCGGCGTGGGAGGTCTCAGCGGCTTCAGGCCTGCTTCTGCGCGAAGTGGTTCCTTCGCTGGTGGTCGTCGGCCACAGTCTGATCGCCCTCCTGGCGGGCATCGACTTCTATCGCAACCTGGTAATCACCGCCGGCGAAATCGCCGCCGGCATGCTGATCGGAGGCATGAGCGGCCTGGCAGTCGGGATCGCGCTGGGCGCCAACCGGTTCGTGTCCCAAGCCTACGAATCGGTCGTCTACTATCTCGGACCGACACCGAAAATCATTTTCTTCCCGGTAATGATCATGTGGTTCGGGGTAGGCGCCGGGTCCAAGATCGCGATGGCGAGCGTCTCCTGCTTTTTCCCTGTCGCGATCAGCGTGGCCGCCGGCATGCGACAGATCGATCGTGTGCACCTCCTGGTCGGACGCAGTTTCCGCGCGACCTACTGGCAAATGGTCTGGAAGATCTACCTGCCCGCCATGCGCGCTCCCATCGCCAATGGGATTCGGCTGGGGCTGGGCGTGGCCGTGATCGGCACGCTCTTGGCCGAGACCAAGCTCTCGAACCAGGGATTGGGCTACCTGGTGATCCAGGCGTATGCGCGCTTCGACATGGCCCGCATGTACGCGTTGCTGATTGTCCTGTTCGTGCTGGCAATCGCCGCCAACGCGCTGATCGGCCGACTCGCGCGTCCGCGCTCTCCCTAATCACGGCTTGCGCCGGACGGTGCGAAGGGCCGCTTGTTCGAACCGAGGACTGCGGCTGTTGTCTTACCTTCAATGCGGCGAACGGGATCGCCTTACAATAATATAAATCAATCAATTACGTAGTATTTGCGAGAATATACTTTAACGCTGTTTGACACGCATTAGTTAATACGTATACTCCCGTTGCTGCATTGCACCATTCCGCGCCCGCAAGCTGTATCGGGCGACTACTGAGTTGTTGATTTTTGGTGAACGTGAACGATTCTTCGACGCTTGTGGCAGGAGGGCCCGTTATCGCTGCGCGATGACGAAGCTAACCTGTCGCGCACCGCAGCAAGAGGCGGCGCGAGCGCGCAGGGTCAGGAGCCTGACCGATGTCGAAGTACCGCCTCAGCATGGCACCATCCTTCGCAGAGCCACTGCGATGCACGTCCGTCCGTCCGCTCGCAGCCGCGGCGGCGTTGGCCGCGGGACTGATCCTCACCCTCATCTGCCTCCCTGCCGCGCCTCTAACCGCGCCGTCGCTCCGCACCGCCACCGTCGAGCGGACCGTTTCGGCGGCTGGTTCGACCAACACCGAAGCGACGCCCGATCTGCTTGCGATGATCGTCTCGCGCAAGTACCGGGTCTCGGAAGTGGCCACTCGTGAGTTCGTGCGCGCCGCCTACCTCGAGGCGTCACGGCTCCATCTCGATCCACTACTAATCGTCGCCGTCATCGCGGTCGAGTCCCGTTTCAACCCGGTCGCGCAGAGCGAAAGCGGTGCGATGGGGCTGATGCAGATCATCCCGCGCTTTCACGCCGAGAAGTTCGACGCGCTGCCGCACGGCTCCCTGCTCGATCCGCGCGCGAACATCCAGGTGGGAGCGCGCATCCTGAAGGAGTACATCACACGCGGTGGAACCGAGCCGGCGGGGCTGCAGCTCTACAACGGCTCGGCGGGTGACCCAGAAGCCACTTATTCGACACGAGTGCTGGCGCAACGCCAATGGCTCAAGGACGCGCTGCGCCGCGCGCGTGACCGGACGCACGCATGACGCATCCGGGCTGATCCTAATCCCGGGCTGCTACTTGCGGGGGCCGCCCCCGGGCAAGCTCCTCAGGGCGATGACCTCGCCACCTTCGACATGAAGCGACGCTTCGTCGAAAGTGGCGGATACGGTGTGCGCCTTCCCGCTGCGCTTGGCGCGATACATCAGCTGGTCGACGAATGCCATTGCTGCATCCGCCGATACCGGCATGGTCCTGAAAGTCGCGACTCCCATGCTGAATGTCACCGACCACCAGGGTCGAGGGCGAGTGATGGTATCCAGCGCCTCGCGCAGCTTGGATTCGATCGCAAGCGCCTCGTGCTGGTTGGTCTCGGGAAAGATCACGGCGAACTCGTCGCCGCCGATGCGGCCAACGGTATCGCTGCGGCGCACGCTGGCAGCCATGACGTGGCCCACCGCTTCGAGCAGGCGGTCGCCCTCGGAATGACCAAACCGGTCGTTCACTCCTTTGAAATCATCGCAGTCGATGTACGCCAGGCAAAGGCAGGCCCCGTTGCGCAGATGACGGGCCACCTCGCTTCCGAGCACTTCGTGGAATCCCTGGCGATTCTTCACACCGGTAAGGTGATCGATACGCGCAGTGTGTCGCTCGCGCTCGAAAAGGCGGCGCAGCTGCGAGGTGAGGATCACCGCAACGGCGTACTCCAGCAGGACGTTGCCCTGCGCCTGGTAGAAGTACAGCGGCTTGAGATACGGCGTGCCCTGGATGATCCCAAGCGCTATCTGGCATGCTGACGACACCGCCGCAAACACCAACCCCCAGCCCATGCCACAGTTCCAGCTCACGGTCAGGATCGCGAAGAGGTACAACGATCCCACTGACCACTCGTAGGACGTGACATAGTCGAACACCGCAGCGGCGACGAGCATCCACAATCCGCCCATCAGCGCCCAGCGCCGCGGCAGGGCCAACAGGTTGACACCTTCCGGGCTGTATTTCAGGTGAAGTCGAGGTCGGGGCATAGAGCGTCTTAAGGGCGGTCATTCCGAATGAGCCATGCCGCCCGCATGATTTGGAATACTCGGCGCAATCGACCACACTTCGGGGCAACGTTAGAATGCCGCCAGCCCGGGTGGTGAAACTGGTAGACACAAGGGACTTAAAATCCCTCGGCGGCACAACCGCCATGCCGGTTCGATTCCGGCCCTGGGCACCAGTCTATGTCGACAGCTACGAACTTATAGCATGTCGATTCGAACCCGTCCCACACAGTCTGGTCGGGACCTCGCCAGCTTCGCCAAGGTTACGGCAAGGTACTTGCGGTCGACCCGCTGCGGGATAGTCGGCATTTCTTACAGTTGCGGCGTCGGGATCTTAGCTCCAAGTAATATTTACCGCCTATTCATCGTCTTAACCTTTTGGCACGCCGCCTGCTACACCAAACCGCGTAGTCGGGTGTACGCATTCTCCGGTGCCTATTGGGTACGGGGGTGACGATGGTTAATGCTATCTTGAAAGGGGAGATCTCATGCCTAGGTGGTTACTTCGGTCCGCAACAGTCGCTGGTCTGTCGCTCCTGGCCTATTCGGCCCAAGCGGATGTCCTTCCGGTTACGAACATTCAGTTCAATCAGTTGGCCCACCCGTTTAACCCGGCAAACTCGCAAAAGGACTTTTTTAACTCCGTGGCGCCCATAGGCTGGTCAGTGGGTACCGCTGGCGCCGGCGGCAGCCTTACCTATGTTGGTCAGCAGGGCTCCGAAGGCTTTGCGGGCGGCTCTGGCAACGTTTACTCCGTCTATACCAATCCAGGATTCTCGAATACCGTCCCGGCCGGCACGAACTTTTTTCAGGCGGACGGCAATCCCGACTTCGAGAACACGATTTTCCAGACCGTCTCGGGGCTCACGGCGGGCACGACATACACGCTGCAATTTCAGCAAGCCGCTGGGCAGCAAACGGGCTTTACGGGCGACACGACCGAGCAGTGGAGGGTTTTCCTTGGCGATGGCGGCATCGGTGTCAACTGCACGACCAACCCTTGCACAGTTACCGGTGCCGGCGGTGATATCGAGATGGATTCGCCGCTGATGAGCACTCCATCACAGCACAACGTCGACTGGAACAGTGTCACCCTGAGCTTCACGCCCACTGCCGCGAACTTGACCAACGGGACCGCGGTACTGACATTCCTGGCATGGGGTGATGGCGGTAGCACGACAAATCTTCCCCCGACGGTGTTCCTCGAGGGTGTGAACACGCCGCCGGTGAATGTTCCGGAACCTGCATCCTTGGCGCTACTCGCTGCGGGCTTCGTTGGTTTTGGAGCGAGTCGGCTGCGTCGGAGCAAGCGCGGCACGCAAGCCTGATTGCCTATCACGGCTATCGTGCCTGAGAATGGAGGCACGATAGCCGGCTGGGGCGACCCGCCGGAAACTCCGGATAGCCCTCTTGCCTTCGTTCCTGGATCAGCAGCATCTCCTGCAGTTCACGATGGAAGTGGCGAGGCTTTGCGCCTGGCTGCTGCTCCTTGCGCTGATCTTCGTACCCCTCGAGCGGTTGTTTGCGGTCCATCCGCAAAAGTTCTTGCGCAAGGCCCTAGCCCAGGATCTGGCCTACTACTTCGTCAGCGGGATTGTCCCCGGGGTTCTTCTCGTGGTGCCCTTGGCCATCGCCGCATGGATCGGGCACGCTTTGGTCCCGAGCAGTGTGCACGCTGCGGTGGCGGCGTGGCCGCTGTGGATGCGTGTCCTGGTTGGCATGCTCGTCGCCGAGATCGGTTTCTACTGGGGCCATCGCGCATGCCACGAAGTCCCGTTTCTGTGGCGCTTCCATTCGATCCACCACAGTGCCGAACACGTCTATTTCCTGATCAGCGCACGCGCCCATCCCATCGACAATGTCTTCAACAAGCTGAGTGGGCTGATCCCCGCCTACATACTGGGAGTGGCCGACCCGGTCACCCGAACGGGCAGCATCGCTCCCACGCTGTTCATGCTGATCGTGACCGTGTGGGGGTTTTTCATTCATTCGAACCTGCGCTGGCGCTTGGGCCCGCTGGAATGGGTGATTGCCACACCGGCGTTTCACCTCTGGCATCACACCCTGGGCGAGCACCGAGACCGAAATTACGCGCCCACGCTGCCGTGGGTCGACCGGATTTTCGGGACTTACTACGTCCCTCGGAATCAGTGGCCATCGGCGTACGGCATCGAGACGAAACTGCCGAACTCACTAGCGGGACAGCTCATCTATCCGTTTCGCGCGGCGCCTCACGCCAGCCCCGTTGAGCCCGTGGCGGTGGAACGGTAACCGGGGTCTCGCACCGCCTCCAAGTTGTCAGTGGGATGCGGGTGCCTCCAAAGGCCGTAGGATTCGCAATTCCTCTGCCTTACTTCGGAGACAGTACAATGCCGCCATGGCTGGTGCGTCATCGGTTCGATTCCGAACCTGACATCAACCTCCGCATTACGCCGGTGATTGGTCAGGCCGGCGGCGGCCCACTCGCTCAAAGGACGCGCCGCATGAGAGCCGTTGCCCTGACCCTACTGTCGATATCGCTTGCCGGCTGTCTGCCTATTGGCGTCCGCGGCTCGTCATTGCCGAATTATTCGGGATTCGCGGCGCAGGCTAACACCGCAACAATAGACATCGGCGGCGCCGGGTTGGCCGGTGCCGCGCCCTTCATCGCTTCACGCCGGGCATCGATTGCTGCGCCATGCGCGTGAAATCACCCATGACCCGCTGCATCGATTCGAAGGCATTACCTCCTGACGAAAGCACGCCCTGCATCGCCTTGACGAGGCTCTGCGCCTGACGCATGTCGGGCATCATCGCCAGCGCGGCCTTGGCCTCCTTCGCCCCGGGCACGCCCGCCATCTGTTCTTCCATCAGCGAGAACAGGCGCTTTTGCATCTCGACGATCATGTCGAACATCTCGGCCCAGTAACGCATCGCCTTCTCGACCGATTCCTGAGTGGCGCTGCGACTTGCGGCCATCATCGATTGCGGATCGGTGGCCTCGGCGGCCTGTCGCAGCACCTTTTTCTGCATCGAGCGCGCTTCTTCCTCTCCTGCGAACTGGTGCTTGCGCAGCTTGGCGGTGTTCTCCAAGGCGGCATTGATCACGTCGAGCGCGATGCGCGCGTTGGTCTTGTAGAGATCGAACGCCTGTTCCGGTGTCATCAGCTTTGGCATCTTGCCCATGTTCGCAAAATCCGGCGCTTCCGGACGTGTCGAGGATGCGGTGCTCGGCGCTGCCTTCCGGCGTGCCTTACGCGCGCCCACGCGTGAGCGTACGGTGGACTTGGTGGTTTTTTTGGTGGCCATGGCGATCGACTCCTTCAATTGAACGGCGGGAACGGCGTCGCAACATGCTGCGGCACGCGTCGTGTATTGCACCCCTTCGCCGGAGCCGAGTCAATACATGACTCAGCGCAGGGACTGACTGATCGCGTCCTCGATGCGCGAAACGGTGTCGACTTTCATTCCCTCGATCGCCTGACGAGGCTTGTTCGCAGCGGGGATCAGTGCATGAACGAACCCAAGCTTAGCCGCCTCGCGCAGCCTCTCCTGCCCGCGGAGCACGGGCCGGATCTCGCCGGAGAGCCCCACTTCGCCGAAAATCACCGACTTGCCCTCGAGCGGCTTGCTTCTGAGCGAAGAACACACGGCCAGCAGTACCGCGAGGTCCGCCGCAGGCTCGCCGATGCGCATCCCGCCGACTGCGTTGACGTAGACATCGAGGTTCCCTGTCTGGACACCTCCGTGCCGGTGCAGCACCGCCAGCAGCAGCGCCAGCCGCTGCGCATCCAGACCGACGGCCAGACGCCGCGCCAACCCTCCCTGGACGGGGTCGACCAGCGCTTGTACCTCGACCAGCATCGGTCGCGAACCCTCGACAGTCGCGAGGATCGCGCTTCCCGCCACCGGCTGAGCATGCTGCGACAGGAACAACGCCGACGGGTTGGCAACGCCTTTGAGCCCGCGTTCGCCCATCGCGAACACGCCGAGCTCGTTGGCTGCGCCAAAGCGGTTCTTGATCGCGCGAATCAGGCGGAAGGCGGAATGCGTATCCCCCTCGAAATAGAGCACGGTGTCGACGATGTGCTCCAGCACGCGCGGGCCGGCGATTGCGCCCTCCTTGGTGACATGGCCGACCAGGATCACGGCGATGCCGGTCTGCTTGGCGAGGCGCGTCAGCTGCGCCGCGCACTCGCGCACCTGCGCGACGCTTCCGGGTGCCGATTCGAGCACCTCGGTGTACATCGTCTGGATCGAGTCGATCACCACGACCTCGGGCGAGCGCACGCGGATCGCACCGACGATCGCCTCCAGCTGCACTTCGGCAAGAAGCTCGACCGGTGCATTCACCAGGCCGAGACGGCCGGCACGCAGCGCGATCTGCTCCGCAGACTCTTCGCCGGTGACATACAGCGCACGCCGCGTCGCTCCGATGCCGGCAGTCGCCTGCAACAGCAGCGTCGACTTGCCGATGCCGGGATCGCCTCCGAGCAGCACCACGCCGCCGGCGACCAAGCCGCCGCCGAGCACGCGGTCGAATTCCTCGATGCCGGTCGCCCATCGCGGATTGTGCGCCACTTCGACGCTCGAAAGCGGCCGCACTTCGCTCGCGTTGCCCGCCATCGCCTGGAAGCGCGTGGCCGGCTTCGCCGCGATGGTCTCGACGAGCGTGTTCCACGCGTTGCACTGCGGACATTGCCCCTGCCATTTGCTGGCTTGTGCGCCGCATTCGGTGCACGCGTACGCGGTGCGCGCTTTCGCCACGACGTGCGCGCCTAGCCCAGCTCGTCAGCATGCACGACCGCCGTGCCAAGCTTGCCAACGACGATGCCCGCCGCCTGGTTGGCGATGCGCACCGCGCTCGCCAGGTCGGCGCGTGCCGCCATCAATGCCCCAAGGGTCGCGATCACGGTATCGCCCGCCCCCGAGACGTCGAACACTTCGCGTGCCTGCGCCGGGATATGCTGGGCGCCGGCATCGGTGTAGAGCGACATGCCTTCTTCGGAGCGCGTGATGAGCAGCGCTTGCAGCGAGAGTTGCGCGCGCATCGCCTGCGCCTTCTCGGCAAGCTCGGCTTCATTGCGCCACGATCCTGCGACGTGGCGGAATTCCGCGCGGTTGGGCGTGAGCACCGTTGCGCCGCGATAGCGCGCAAAGTCCTCACCCTTGGGATCCACGAGCACCGGAGTGCCGCTCGCGCGCGCCGACTCGATCATGCGCGCGATATGCGCGAGCCCGCCCTTGCCGTAATCGGAAAGCACCACCACTCCCGAGCCCGGAAGTGCGCGTTCGTAGTCGTCGAGTTTCGCAGCAAGTGCTTGCGGCGTAGGCTGCGTCTCGAAATCAACACGAAGCAACTGCTGCTGGCGTCCGATCACGCGCAGCTTGACGGTGGTCGGAAGCGTGACATCGCGGTGCAGCGAGGGCCGCACATGCTCGTCCTTCAGCAGCCGTTCGAGCGTTCGCCCCGGCTCGTCGTCGCCGACGATGCCGATTAGCGTTACCTGCGCGCCCAGCGCGGCTGCGTTGCGGGCGACGTTGGCTGCACCGCCGGGACGCTCGTCGGTGCGTGCGATGCGCACCACCGGCACCGGCGCCTCCGGAGAAATCCGCTCGACATCGCCAAACCAGTAGCGGTCGAGCATCACATCACCGACGACAAGGACGCGGGCTTTCTCGATCGCCCTGCGATAGTGCGCGAATCCCGCGGCCGCCGATTTCATGGCCGGCCGATGCCGAAATATTCAAGCCCCGCTGCACGGACGTGCTCGGGGTCGAAAACGTTTCGGCCGTCGAAAATGAGCGGCTGCCGCAGCTGCCGCTTGAGCGCACCGAAATCGGGGCTGCGAAACTCCTGCCATTCGGTCACCACGACCAGCGCGTCGGCGCCCTGCGCCGCAGCCATCGGCGAGTCTGCGAATCTCAGGCGTTCGACGCTGCCGAGCACGCGACGCGCCTCGTCCATGGCGATGGGGTCGTAGGCAGCGATCGCAGCGCCGCGTTCAGCCAGTGCGCCGACGACGGCGCGCGACGGCGCTTCGCGCATGTCGTCGGTGTCGGGTTTGAACGCAAGCCCCCACAATGCGATGACCCGGCCGCTAAGATCGGCGCCCAGGCGCTGCACGATCTTCTCGACCAGCCGCAGCTTCTGCTCCTCGTTGACCGCCTCGACCGCAGCTAGAATGCGCGACGGCCGGCCGTGCTCGCGCGCGGTCGCCTGCAGCGCCTTCACGTCCTTGGGAAAGCACGACCCGCCGTAGCCCACGCCAGGATAGAGAAAACGATAACCGATGCGCGGGTCCGATCCGATCCCTTGCCGCACATGCTCCACGTCGGCGCCGAGCTCGTCGGCGAGATTCGCAAGCTCGTTCATGAACGAGATGCGCGTGGCGAGCATCGCGTTGGCAGCGTATTTGGTCAGCTCGGCCGAGCGTACGTCCATGATCAGCAGGCGCTCGTGATTTCTCTGGAACGGAGCGTAGACCGAGCGCAGCATTGTGATCGCGCGCTCGTCGGTGGCGCCGATTACGATGCGGTCCGGGCGCATGAAATCACCGACAGCCGCGCCCTCCTTGAGAAATTCCGGGTTCGAGGCCACTGAGAAGCCGATGTCCGCACCGCGCTCCGCGAGCGCGGCCGTGATGGTGTCGCGAACGCGGTCCGCAGTGCCGACCGGCACGGTCGACTTGTCGACGATGACCTTGAACTCCTGCATGCGCTCGCCGATGTTGCGCGCGGCGGAGAGCACGTGGCGCATGTCGGCGGAGCCGTCCTCATCGGCCGGCGTGCCGACGGCGATGAACTGCAGCACGCCGTGCGCGACCGCGGCGTCCACATCGGTGGTGAAGCGCAGTCGGCCTGCACGCACGTTGCGCGCGATCATGTCGGAGAGCCCCGGCTCATGGATCGGCACCACGCCACGCTGCAGGAGAGCGACACGACCGGCATCGACGTCGACGCAAAGCACGTCGTTGCCGACTTCGGCGAAGCAGGCGCCGGTCACCAGTCCGACGTAGCCGGCGCCGATCATCGTGATGTTCAAGAAGCCGCTCCGATCGAGCGGTTGATGTCACGCAGCGCGGCGATAGGATCGGGCGCTGCGGTAATGGCACGGCCGACTACCAGGTAATCGGCGCCTGCTGCGATGGCGGCCTCAGGCGTCATTACGCGGACCTGGTCGTGCGCCTCACCCCCGGCGGGACGAATCCCCGGCGTGACGAGCCTGAAGTCGGCACCGCATTGACCGCGCAGCATCGCGGCCTCCTGCGCGGAACACACGACGCCGTCGAGACCGCTGGTCTGCGCGAGGCGCGCCAGCCGCAGCACCTGGGCCTCGGCGGTGCCGGCGACCCCGATCGACGCGAGGTCGGCTGCATCCAGACTAGTGAGCACTGTAATGGCGACGAGAAGCGGGCGCGGGCGTCCTTCGGACGCGGCGGTCCTGGCGACGGCCTCTCGTGCGGCGGTCATCATCGCCGCGCCGCCAGCGGCGTGGACATCGATCATCCACACGCCCAGACGCGTCGCCGCTGCGCACGCCTGCGCTACGGTGTTCGGAATATCGTGGAACTTGAGATCGAGAAAAACGCGGAATCCACGCCGCACCAGCTCGCGCACCAGTCCCGCTTCGGCGACGGTGAACAGCTCCTTGCCCACCTTGAGCGCGCACACCGAAGGGTCGAGACGCGCCGCGAGCCCGAACGCGCTCATCATGTCGGGGAAGTCGAGCGCGACGATGACGCGCGGTTCGCGCGCGCTCGTCACGATGGCTCCCGACGTTCCGCGGTGCGAGCGAGGGAATCGGAGGTCGTGCTGTGGATCAAGCGAACCCTTCCGGCGTTTCGGTTCTGCGCGGCGAGTATGTTTCCCACTTGGCGCACCCGGGGCAGCGCCAGTAGTACTGCTTGGCGCGAAAGCCGCAGTGCTCGCAGCGATACATCCCCAGGCGCTTAATGTGCTGTCCCACCAGATTCTTGACCAGCTCGAGATCGTTGCGACGTTCGAGCGGCGCCGCCATCAATTGCGCCTCGAGCAGCTTGTCCAGCCCCAGCAGCGTCGGGTTGCGCGAGAGCTCCTCCTTGATGAGCTGTGTCGCCGCCTCGGCGCCGTCGTGAGCGAGTATCTGGTTGAACAGCGTGGTCAGCAGGTCCAGTGACGGGTACTGATCCTCATAGTTACGCAAAACGCGGATGCCTTGCGCCGAATCGCCAATGCGGCGATACGCATCGGCGAGCCGCTCCGCTATCAAGCCCAAAAACGCGGGGTTCTGCGATTCGATGCGCTGCCACGCCGCGATTGCCGCAGGGTAGTGATCCTCCTGCGCCTCGACGTCGCCAAGCAGAATGGTCGCCCGCGTGCATAGCTTGTATTCAGCCAGCGCCTGATCGATGCAATGTCTGGCTTCGTCGAACTGCGAGTGCAGCAGCGCTGCCTGCGCAAGCTCGCAATAATAGTGCGCGATCTCTTTGAAGTAAGGGCGCTTGGCCAGCGCCTCCATGCGGCGCGTCGCGGCAATCGCCTTCTGCCAGTCTTTTTCCTGCTCGTAGATCTGCAGCAGCAGGCCCTGCGACTGGAGCTCGTGCACGGTGCCATCGAGGCGCACGAACAGCTCCTCGGCGCGATCGAGCAGTCCTGCCCGGTGGAAGTCCTGAGCGAGCTCGAAGTGCGCGGCCTGCCGCTTGTCGGTTGGAAGATCCGCGCGGTCGAGCAGGTTCTGATGCATGCGGATGGCGCGGTCGATCTCCCCCTGCCGGCGGAACAGGTTTCCCAGCGCGAAGTGCAGGTCGATGGTCTGCGGATCGACCTTGACGACCTCGATGAACGACTCGATCGCCTTGTCCGGCTGCTCGTTGAGCAGGAAATTGAGTCCGCGAAAGTACGACAGCGGCAGCGCGCGCGACTCGCGCAACAGGTGCTTGATGTCGATGCGCGCGGCGATCCAGCCCAGACCGAAAAACAGCGCCGGTATCGGCAGCAGCCACCACAGCTCGAAATCCATTCGCCGAGCGGCCCTATAGCCCTGGCGTAGGCGGTACCGCGTCGGCCGTGCTCAGAGCGTGCTCACGGCGCAGGCGCGCGATCTGACGCTTGAGTCGCGCGCTGCGAAACGCGCCGACGAGCAGCCCGGCGGTGACGCCGACCGCGAAAACGATCAGCAGCAGAAAGATCAGCGGAACCTCCCAAGAAACCCATGTGTAAAAGCGCAGCTTGACTTGTTCCGCGTTCTGCAGCGAAACAAGGAGCAGGAACAGGAAGATGATGACGCCTACGATCCAGCGAAGGATGGTCATCGGATGTCTAAGGCCTGGTGCGCGACATGAATGTCGACGAGCCGTGAAAATGAAAAGGGCGGCATGACTGCGATCCAGTATGCCGCCCGTTCCATTGGTACATCAACCCTTGTCTAGATCCTTGAAATCGACGCGCTCGCGCAATTCCTTGCCGGCCTTGAAGTGCGGCACGTGCTTTTCCGGCACCTGCACGCGTTCGCCCGACTTGGGATTGCGTCCCGTTCGTGGGGGCCGGTAGTTGAGCCCGAAGCTGCCAAAGCCGCGAATCTCGATGCGCTCCCCCTTGGCCAGGCTTTCGGCCATGGCATCGAGGATCATCTTGACCGCGAGTTCGGCATCCTTGGCCACCAATTGCGGGAACTGCGCCGCCAAGCGGTCGATCAGCTCCGATTTGGTCATCACGGGCTCGCTTACCCTTGGCTTTTGTTATCGAGCTTGGCTTTCAGCAACGCCCCCAGGTTGGTCGTGCCCGCAGTAGCTCCGGAATTCTCGGTGCTGATGCGCTGCATCGCTTCCGACTCGTCGGCGTGATCCTTGGCCTTGATCGACAGGTTGATCGAGCGATTCTTGCGGTCGATGTTGATTATCATCGCCGACACCGCGTCGCCTTCCTTGAGGTGCGAGCGGATGTCCTCGACGCGATCGCGCGCGACTTCGGATGCACGCAGATAGCCTTCGACGTCGCCGTCGAGCGCGATGACCGCGCCCTTGCCGTCCATCGACTTGACCGTACCGTTGACGACGGTGCCCTTGTCATGGGTCGCGACGTAGTTCGAGAACGGATCGCCATCGAGCTGCTTGATGCCAAGCGAGATGCGCTCGCGCTCGACGTCGATCGCGAGAACGACAGCTTCCAGCTCTTGCCCCTTGCGGTAGTCGCGCACGGCGGTTTCCCCCGGCAGCGTCCACGAAAGGTCGGACAGGTGAACCAGCCCGTCGATGCCGCCCGGAAGACCGATGAAGACACCGAAGTCGGTGATCGACTTGATCAGGCCCTTCACCTTGTCGCCCTTCTTGTGATTGACGGCAAACTCGTCCCAAGGGTTGGGCATGCATTGCTTCATGCCCAGTGAGATACGCCGGCGCTCTTCATCGATCTCCAGGATCATCACCTCGACCTCGTCGCCCAACTGGACGACCTTGGTCGGATGAATGTTCTTGTTGGTCCAGTCCATTTCGGAGACGTGGACGAGGCCCTCGATACCCTGCTCGATCTCAACGAACGCGCCGTAGTCGGTGAGGTTGGTCACCTTGCCGAACAGGCGCGTGCCCGTCGGGTAGCGGCGCGAAAGGCCGACCCACGGATCCTCTCCAAGCTGTTTCATGCCCAGCGAGACACGGTTCTTTTCCTGGTCGAACTTGAGCACCTTGGCGGTGACTTCGTCGCCAACCGCGAGCACTTCCGACGGATGCTTGACGCGACGCCAGGCGAGGTCGGTGATGTGCAGCAGACCGTCGATGCCACCGAGGTCCACGAACGCACCGTAGTCGGTGATGTTCTTGACGATGCCCTTGACGATCGCGCCTTCCTGCAGTGTCTTCAGCAACTCCTCGCGCTCGGCACCGAGGCTCGCTTCGAGCACAGCGCGGCGCGATACGACCACGTTGTTGCGCTTGCGGTCGAGCTTGATGACCTTGAACTCGAGCGCCTTGCCTTCGAACGGCGCCGTGTCCTTGACCGGGCGGATGTCGACGAGCGATCCAGGCAGGAACGCGCGGATGCCATTGACCATCACGGTCAGTCCGCCCTTGACTTTGCCGGTGACCAGACCGGACACGATGGTGCCCTGCTCCATCGCGGCTTCGAGATCGTGCCAGGCCTTGAGCCGCTTGGCCTTGTCGCGCGAGAGTCGCGTCTCGCCATAGCCGTCTTCGAGGCTTTCGATGGCGACGGTGACGAAATCGCCGGCCTTCACTTCGACTTCGCCTTTGTCGTTCTTGAATTCTTCAATCGGGATGAAGCTTTCCGATTTCAGTCCCGCGTTGACGACGACGATGTTGTAATCGACTCGTGTCACTTCGGCGGTGATGAGTTCGCCCTGACGCATTTCCTGCCGTGCGAGCGACTCCTCGAACAAGGCGGCAAAGTTTTCCTGCGGCGGGCTGGATTGGGTGCTGGTTGCGGTTGGCATGCTGTCTAAGATCCTGAAGTTCCACCGCGGTCGCTGGCGCGAACGCGGGTTCGTTGGTCAATCCGCCTCGCCGGTTGCCCGGCGGGCGGCCCTTGCTGAGGCAACGCCGCACTGCGGTTGCGTCAGTGGCGTGCCGAGTTGCGTGCTCAGTTTCGTTGGCTTCGTCAAATGCGGCCGACCTTGGCGAGTGCCGCGTGACTCTGGAGCACACGGGCGACGGCCTGGTCGGCAGTCAATTGCGTGGTATCGAGGATCAGTGCGTCGACGGCGGGCTTGAGCGGCGCTGCCGCTCGGCTGCTGTCACGCGCGTCCCGTTCCCGAATGTCGCGCAAAAGACTTTCAATGGTAACCGAGTTTCCTTTTTCGATCAACTGGTTATATCGGCGCCTTGCCCGTTCTTCGGCGCTGGCAGTGACAAAGGCCTTGAGCGGCGCATCGGGGAAGATGACCGTGCCCATGTCGCGCCCTTCGGCGACCAGCCCCGGAGGCCGCCTAAAGGCGCGTTGCCGCTCGACCAGTGCGCTGCGCACGCGCGGGAATACCGCCACCCGCGACGCCGCGGCTCCCACGGCCTCCTCCCGGAGGTTTGGCCCGACGTCCTCGCCGCCCAGCAGCACTGTGTCGCCGACGAATCGGGCGTCCAGTGACGCCGCCGCGTGCGCCAGCGCGGCCTCGTCGTCCAGCGCCAGCCCGCGTCGCAGCGCCGCCAGTGCGACCAGGCGATACAGCGAGCCGCTTTCGAGGTAGTGCCAGCCCAGCGCCCGGGCGACCGCCTTGGCGAGTGTGCCCTTGCCGCTGGCGGCGGGCCCATCGATAGCAATCACCGGCGCCGGCAAGGTCATGACGCTCCCCCCGCAGTCGCTGCGCGACCTCCCCCCATAGGGGGGCAAGCGCCTTGGGGCGGCCCGGCGGCGCTCATGAGGCCCCCCCGAAGTCGCTGCGCGACCTCCCAGGGGGGCGGGCGCCTTGGGGCGGCCCGGCGGCGCTCATGCATTTCGCTTCGAGGCAAGCTTGCCGAAAACCTCGAAATAATCGGGAAATGTCTTACGTACGCACTGCGGATCCATTATCCGCACGGGCACCCCGCCGAGCGCGACCAGCGAAAAACACATCGCCATGCGGTGATCGTCGTAGGTGTCGATGGTCGCCGTGCGCAGGCGATCGGGAGGCACGATGCGCAACCAGTCCGGTCCCTCCTCCACGCTGGCGCCGAGCTTGGCGAGCTCTCGCGCCATTGCCGCGATGCGGTCGGTTTCCTTGACGCGCCAGCTGCCGATGTTGCGCAGCAGGGTCGGACCGCGCGCGAACAGCGCGACAATCGCCAGCGTCATCGCGGCGTCGGGAATGAGCTTGCAATCGAGATCGATCCCCGCGAGCGACGCGCCCGCGCGTGCCTCGATCCAGTCGTCGCCGCTGCTGATTTGCGCGCCCATCGACGCGAGCACGTCGGCGAAGGCGATGTCGCCTTGAACGCTTGCCCGCCCAACGCCTTCGACGCGAATCGGCCCGCCGAGAGCGCCCGCCGCCAGAAAATAGGACGCCGACGAGGCATCGCCTTCGACGACGATGCGTCCGGGACCGCGATAGCTGGCGCCGCCGGCGAAGCGAAAGCGCTTCCAGCCGTCGCGATCGACGTCGACCCCGAAGCGCTTCATCAGGTTGATCGTGATATCCACGTACGGGCGCGACACCAGGTCTCCTTCGACCTCGACGCTGACCTGGCGCCGCAGGAGTGGCAGCGCCTGCAGCAGGCCGGTCAGGAACTGGCTTGATACGTCGCCGCGAATGCACACGCGGTCGGCCGCGTCCGTGCGCGCGGTTCCGATGCGCAGCGGCGGATAACCTTCACTGTTCTCGTAGCCAATATCCGCGCCGAGCGCGCGCAGCGCGTCGACAAGGTCGCCGATCGGTCGCTCGCGGAGGCGCGGCGCGCCATCGACCCGATAATCACCACCGCAAAACGCCAGCGCGGCAACTAGCGTGCGCATCGACAAGCCGGACATGCGCAGCGAAAGCTCGGCGCGCCGTGTGGGAAACGGACCCGCCGCGCCCGGAACCCTGTACACGCCGGCGGCGTCCCGGCTCCACGCGACGCCGAGCGTGCGCAGCGCTGCAAGCATGACCTCGGTGTCGTCAGATTCGAGCAGGCCGTCGAGAACCGTCTCGCCTTCGGCAAGCGCCGCAAGCAGCAGCATGCGGTTGGAGATGCTTTTCGAGCCAGGCATGCGCACGCTGCCGGCGAGGCGCCCGACTGGCGCGAGGTCGAGATACGCAGGCGACTCAGACATCGCCATCGGTGGAATGCGTTGCGAGCCATGCGGCGCGTGCATCTCGAGCGGCGGCAAAATACGCGGCGAGCGCGCTGCCATCGGCGCGCTCGAGAAGCAGATCGATGCGCGCGAGTTCCGCGCCGTAGTCAGCGAGCTCGGCGCGCAGGGCGTCGCGGTTGGCGAGGCAGATGTCACGCCACATCTCGGGATGGCTCGCCGCAAGGCGGGTGAAATCGCGAAAGCCGCCCGCGGCGTAGCGGAAATATTCGTCGCGGTCGGGTCTCGCAGCGAGCGCGCCAACCAGCGCGAAGGCGAGCGCGTGCGGCAGATGGCTCACCGCGGCAAACAAAGCGTCGTGGCGGGCCGCATCGAGCCGCGACACATGCGCGCCGCACGCGGCCCAGCAAGCCTCCACCAACGCCACCGCGTCTTCGTGCGTCTCCGCCAGCGGCGTGAGGATGACGTTGCGTCCGTCGTAAAGCGATTCGAATGCCGCGCCGGCACCCGAATGCTCGGTGCCGGCGATAGGATGCGCTGGAACGAAGCGGGGAAGCGTGCGCGCGAGCGCGGCTCGTGCCGCCAGGATCACATCGCGCTTGGTGCTTCCTGCATCGGTGACCACCGTCTCCCGTCCCAAATGCGGTGCGATTTGCGCGAATACTCCAGCCATCTGCCCCACGGGCACCGCTAGCAGCACCAGCGCGGCATCTCCCAGTTCGTGCTGCCACGGCTGTGCGATGGTATAGGTGCGCTGCGCGATGCCCACGCGGCGCGCGATCTCGAGATTGGCCTCGTCGCGACCGATGCCGACCGCCTCGCTGACGGCGTCGGCGCGTTTCAGTGCAAGCGAAAACGAGCCGCCGATCAGGCCTACGCCGAAGACGACCAGCTTCGAAAGCGCGCGCACTGCCGCCTTTCAGCGCGCCAGCGCGACCTTGAGCGCGTCGAGAAAACGCTGGTTCTCGGCGGGCAATCCAACCGAGACACGCAAGTGTTCGGGCAGACCGTAATTGGCGACCGGACGCACGATCACGCCTTGGCGCAGCAGCGCGTCATAGATTGCGCCGGCAGCGCCGACGTGCACCAGCAGGAAGTTGGCGTGCGACGGAACATAGGCGACGCCCATCGCGGCGAGGCCGCACGTGAGCTGGTCGAGGCCCGCATGATTGATCTGCGCGCTTTCGGCAACGTACTCGACATCGGCGAGCGCCGCGAGCGCCGCCGCCTGCGCGACTGAGTTGACGTTGAACGGCTGGCGAACCCGATTGAGCATCGCGCACACCGTCGGATCGCCCAGTCCGTAGCCGATGCGCAGCCCCGCCAGCCCATACGCCTTGGAGAAGGTGCGCGATACCAGCAGGTGCGGATGCTGGGGCAGCCATGCGGCGCTGTCGGATTGCTGATCCTGACGCAGGTACTCGTTGTAGGCCTCGTCGAGCACCACCAGTATTTCACTCGGCACCGACGCGATGAACGCGCGCAGCACCGCCGGCTCGATCCAGGTGCCGGTGGGATTGTTGGGATTGGCCACGAAAATGATGCGCGTGCGCGGCGTGATGGCCGCCCGCATCGCGGACAGGTCGTGCCCGAGTGCGCGCGCCGCAACGCTTACGCCTACGCCTCCGCGCGCCTGCGTAGCGAGCGGATAGACCGCGAAGGCATGCTGTGAATACACTGCCTCGTCGCCGGGGCGAAGGAACGCCTGCGTCGCAAGCTCCAGGATGTCGTTCGAACCGTTGCCCAGCACGATATGCTCGGGCGTCACGTCGAAGCGCGCCGCCAGCGCGTTCTTGAGCGCGAAGCCGTTGCCGTCGGGATACCGGGTGATGCCGGCGGCCGCCGCGGCGATCGCATCGCGCACGCGAGCGCTCGGCCCACGGGGGTTCTCGTTCGAGGCGAGCTTGACGATGTCGTTCGGGTCCAGACCGTATTCGCGCGCCAGCTCGTCGATCGGCTTGCCCGGTATGTAGGGCGAGAGCCGCTGCACGTACTCCGGGGCGGCCAGCGTTTGCGCGCTCATCGCGATCCGTCCCCGTTGGGTGCGGGCGCGGCGGGATACGAGCCGAGGAGCTTGAGGAACGGCGCGCGCTCGCGCAGATCCGCGAGCGCGGCAGCGACCGGCGCGTCGTCACGATGGCCTTCGATGTCGACGAAAAAAAAGTATTCCCACAATCCGGTGCGCGCGGGGCGCGACTCCAGACGCGTCATGCTCACTCCGTTTTTCGCGAAGGGCTCGAGCAATGCGTGCACCGCGCCGGGGCGGTTGTGCGCGGACATCACGAGGGAGGTTTCGTCGCGGCCCGAGCGCGCAATCGGGTGGCGCCCCAGCACCCAGAAACGTGTGGTGTTGTTGGGCTCGTCCTCGATGTGCGCGATCAGGATCGGCAGGCCGTAGATCGCCGCCGCGGCTTCGCCGGCGATGGCCGCGCTCGACGGTTCGGCCGCCGCCAGGCGTGCGGCCTCGGCGTTGCTGGATGCGGGGACTCGCGGCACCGCCGGAAGGTGCCGCAATAGCCACTGGGCGCATTGCGCGAGCGACTGCGCATGCGAATAGACGCGCGTGATCTCGCCGGCCGCCCCGGCACGCGACAGCAGGTGCTGGCCGATACGAAGTTTGATTTCGCCAACGATGGTAAGGCCGGTCTGGCACATGAGGTCGAGCGTACGACCGACCGCGCCTTCGGTCGAATTTTCGACTGGAACGACCGCGTAGTCGGTCTGGCCCGCCTCCGCGGCGCGAAACACCTCGTCGATGGACGCGTACGGCTCGGCGTGCACCAACTCTCCGAAGTGGCGACTGACAGCGGCGTGACTGAACGTCCCCGCAGGTCCGAGATACGCGATCGAAAGCTTTTGCTCGAGCGCGAGGCATGCCGACATCACCTGGCGAAACACCGCTGCGACGGCCTCGTTCGACAGTGGCCCGGCATTCTGCGATTCCAGCGCGCGCAACACTTGTGCCTCGCGCTCGGGACGATACGCCGCGGCGCTGCCCTTGAGCGCGCCGATGGCCTGCGCCTGACGCGCACGCTCGTTGAGCAGCCTGAGCAGATCGCGATCGAGCGCGTCGATGGCCCCGCGACGGCGTGCGAGCTCCTGGTTCGCATCGACCTGCGGTTGTTTTTCCGGGTCAGCCATGGTTGGACCGCGCGCCGAGCGGATTTATTCCTCGGCGTCGACCTCGGTCTCGACAACGCGCTCCAGGCCGGCGAGCTTCTCTCCCTCGCCGAGATTGATCAGCGTAACACCCTGCGTCGACCTGCTCATTTCGCGGATCGACGATACCTCGGTGCGAATGAGCACGCCGCCGGTCGAGATGAGCATCACCTCGTCGTCATCGTGCACCAGCGCCGCCGCGACGACCTTGCCGTTGCGCGTGGTCTGCTGGATCGCGATCATGCCCTTGGTGCCGCGGCCGTGTCGCGTGTGCTCGACGATCGGCGTGCGCTTGCCGTAGCCATTTTCGGTGGCGGTGAGCACCGATTGCCGCTCATCCTCGGCGACCAGCATCGAGATCACGCGCTGTCCGCGATCGAGCTGCATGCCGCGCACGCCGTGCGCGTTGCGGCCCATCGGACGCACGTCGGTCTCCTCGAAGCGAACTGCCTTGCCGCCCGACGAGAAGAGCATGACATCGTGCTTGCCGTCGGTGAGCGCGACGCCGACCAGGAAATCGGCGTCGTCGAGATCTACCGCGATGATGCCCGACGGCCGTGGCCGCGAAAACTCGGAGAGCGGCGTCTTCTTGACCGTGCCCTGCGCCGTTGCCATGAACACGAAGCGATCCTGCGCGAACTCCTTGACCGGAAGGATCGCCGTGATCTTCTCGTGCTCGAGCAGAGGGACCAGGTTGACGATCGGCTTGCCGCGCGACGCGCGCCCACCCTGGGGAACGTTGTAGACCTTGAGCCAGTAGACGCGGCCGCGATTGGAGAAGCACAGGATGAAATCGTGCGTATTGGCGATGAACAGCCGATCGATGAAATCATCTTCCTTGGTGCCGGTCGCCTGCTTGCCGCGCCCGCCGCGGCGTTGCGCCCGATATTCCGCCACCGGCTGCGCCTTCATGTAGCCGCCGTGCGAAAGCGTGACCACCATGTCCTGTGGCGCGATCAGGTCCTCGACTGAAAGATCGATGCCCTGCGCGACGATTTCGGATCGGCGCTTGTCGCCGAACTGGTCGCGCACCGACTTGAGCTCGCCGGCGACGATGCCGGTGACGCGTTGCGGTTGCGCGAGGATCTCCAGCAAATCCTTGATCTGCTCCATCACGTCGCGGTATTCGGCGGTGATTTTTTCCTGCTCGAGCCCGGTCAGGCGCTGCAGTCGCAGTTCCAGAATGGCTTGCGTCTGCGCGTCGGACAGTCGATAACCCGCGGGCTGACTTTTCGCCTGCCACCCGAATTCGGGCGCGAGTCCTTGCGGACGCGCGGCATCGGCGGCGGCGCGCCTCAGCATGTCCTCGACCAGCGGCGAGCGCCAGATCCTGCCCATAAGAGCGACCTTGGCGTCGGCCGGTGTCGCCGCTGCCTTGATCAGCGCGATGATCTCGTCGACGTTGGACAGCGCGACGGCGAGACCTTCGAGAATGTGGCCGCGCTCGCGTGCCTTGCGCAGCTCGAAACGGGTGCGCCGGACGATGATCTCGCGCCGGTGCTGCAGGAAGAACTCGACAAACTGCTTCAGGTTGAGCAGGCGCGGCTGGTTGTCGACCAGCGCCACCATGTTCATACCGAAGCTGTCCTGAAGCTGCGTGAGCTTGAACAGGTTATTGAGAATGATGTCGGCGATTTCGCCGCGCTTGAGTTCGATCACCACGCGCATGCCGGACTTGTCCGACTCATCGCGGAGGTCGGAGATGCCTTCGAGGCGCTTCTCGCGCACCATCTCGCCGATGCGTGTAAGCAGCGTCGCCTTGTTCACCTGATAGGGAATCTCGTCGACGATGATCGCCTGTCGTCCACCCTTGTCCAGGTCCTCGATGTGCGTGCGCGCACGGATCACCACGCGTCCGCGTCCCGTGCGGTAGCCTTCGCGCACGCCTTCGACGCCGTAGATGATTCCCGCAGTCGGAAAGTCGGGGGCCGGCACGTGCTCGATGAGGTCGTCGACGGTCAGTTCGGGATTTTCAAGCAGAGCAAGGCACGCGCTGACGATCTCGTTGAGGTTGTGCGGCGGGATGTTGGTGGCCATCCCCACCGCGATACCCGAAGAGCCGTTGACCAGCAGGTTGGGGATGCGCGTGGGCAGAACGGTTGGTTCGAACTCCTTGCCGTCGTAGTTCGGGACGAAATCGACCGTTTCCTTGTCGATATCGGCCAGCATCTCCGCTGAAATGCGCTGCAGCCGGCACTCGGTGTAGCGGTAAGCCGCAGGCATGTCGCCGTCGACCGAACCGAAATTGCCCTGGCCGTCGATCAGTGGGTAGCGCAGCGAAAAGTCCTGCACCATGCGCACCAGCGCCTCGTAGGTAGCCGAATCGCCGTGGGGGTGATATTTGCCCAGAACATCGCCCACTACGCGGGCGCACTTGACGTACGGGCGATTCCACACGGTATTGGACTCGTGCATGGCGAATAAAACGCGGCGATGCACCGGTTTGAGGCCGTCCCGGACATCCGGAAGCGCGCGCCCCACGATCACGCTCATCGCGTAATCCAGGTAGGAATGACGCATTTCGGCTTCCAGGCTCACTGGAAGGGTTTCTTTGGCGAACTGCTCCATCGTCTGGGGTACTCTTTCGCGTTTTAAGGTTTGAAAGCGGAGCGGGCCTGATCATCGGGCCCGGGGTAGCAGACTCGCTCGACAAGGGCCCTAGCTACCGTCCGCGCACCGAGATACCGAAAACGATGAATCTTATCATGACCGTTGTATTGCTGCGACAACGTTCAAACTTCCTGTTGCGGGAAACGCTATTGCGCTTTGCAGGGGTAAAAACCCTATGCTATAGTCGATCGCAAGTCGCTGTTTCCGGACGACCCACAAAAGTTGCCGTTACGCGTCGAAAAACTACACGGGCAGACTTCAACAACTCAGCCAAAGGGGTGAAAGTGAATAAACTTCGTCTGATTGCGACCATCATGACCGGCGCGACCGCGGCCATGGTTGGCTCCGCGGCGCTCGGCCAGGCCAATCCGCAGAATAGCGGCTACGTCCTGTTCGGGTACGGCAAGCCGGACGCCAACGTCTGGAGAAGCGGTTCCTACGGTGGAAAACCTGGGGTAAACGACACACTTTGCTGGAGAACCGGATATTGGACTCCGGCCATGGCGATCATCGAATGCGATCCCGATCTCGTTCCGAAGCCCGCACCGCCGCCGCCTCCGGCTGCCGCGCCGGCACCGCCGCCGCCCGCACCTGCACCAGCGCCGGCGCCGGGTGTGCAAAAGATCACGCTTGCTGCCAAGGCATTGTTCGACTTCGACAAGGCCGTGCTCAAGCCTGAAGGCATGGCGGCTATCGATCGTGAGGTGATCAGCAAGCTACGCGACGTGTCCAAGCTCGAGCTCGTGCTCGTCACCGGCCACACCGATCCGATCGGCACGCAGGCTTATAACCAGAAGCTGTCTGAGCGTCGTGCCAACGCCGTGCGCGATTACCTGGTGTCCAAGGGTATCGCCCGCGACAAGATCGAAACCCTCGGCATGGGCAAGACGCAGCCGGTCCCGGGTCTGACCTGCAATCAGAAGAACCTGAAGGAACTGATTGCATGCTATGCACCGGATCGCCGCGTTGACGTCGAAGTCAAGGGCGAAGTCACGAAGCGCTAAGCTGCAACCGTTGTCGAAAAAGCCCCGCCTCGCGCGGGGCTTTTTCTTTGTTGTGCGCATGGCGAATATCTTTCTGCCTCTCCCTCGCTTGACGTGCTGCTGGGAACCCTACACCCTCGTCGATCATGCCCATCGCCGTTGACCTCCGACTCGATGCCCGCTGGATCGTGCCCATCGTTCCTGCTGGCGCGCTCGACCATCATTCGGTGCTCGTCGGCGAAGGTCTCATCGTCGCCATCGTCCCGACGGGCGACGCCGATCGTGACTACGCGGCCAGCGAGCACATCGTGCTGGACTCACATGCGCTGATGCCCGGGCTGGTCAACGCGCATGTGCACGGCGCGATGACGCTGATGCGCGGTATCGCCGACGATGTCGCGCTGGAGGTTTGGCTGCGCGAGCATGTCTGGCCGCGCGAGGGACGCTTCGTCGCCCCGGACTTCGTGCGCGACGGTACGCTCATCGCGGCTGCGGAAATGCTTCGCGCTGGCATTACCTGCTGCAACGACATGTATTTCTTCCCCGATGCCGCCGCCGCGGCATATCGAGCCAGCGGAATGCGTGCGATGCTCGGCATGCCGGTGCTCGATTTTCCGACGTCGTATGCGGTCGATGCGGACGCATGCCTGCGTGCCGGGCTGGCCGCGCGCGACCAGTGGAAAAACGATGCTCGGCTGTGCTTCTCTTTTGCGCCACACGCGCCCTACACTGTCAGCGACGCGAGCTGGGAAAAGATCGTCATGTACTCGCGTCAGCTCGACATGCGCATCCAGACGCACCTGCTGGAAGCGCCCGACGAGCGCGCAGCGAGTATCGCCGCGCACCGCGTGGACCCGCTGCAGCGGCTCGACCGCCTGGGCGTGACCGGTCCTGGATTCATCGCGATCCACGGCGTGCAGCTCGACGCGCGCGACATCGCGATGCTGGCGGCACAGAGCTGCCACGTGGTGCACTGTCCGACGTCTAATCTCAAGCTCGCCAACGGCATCGCGCCCGTGGCCGGGATGCGCTCACAGGGAGTGAATGTCGCGCTGGGTACCGACGGCGCCGCGAGCAACAACCGCCTCGACGTGTTCTCGGAAGCGCGCCTCGCGGCACTGCTTTGCAAGTCCGCAACGGGCGACGCCGCGGCGCTGCCGGCGGCGACAGTGCTGCGCATGGCCACGCTCGACGGCGCAGCGGCGATCGGGCTCGAGGACCGGATCGGATCGCTGGAGCCTGGAAAAGCGGCGGACATGATCGCGGTCGACCTGGGCGCGCTCGAGCACGCCCCCTGCTACGATGCGGTGTCGCACCTCGTTCACGTCACCGGCCGCGACCAGGTCAGCGACGTGTGGGTCGAAGGAGAGCGTCTGCTCGGGCACCGCGCACTGACGCGCCTGGACTCGCAGGACCTCGGCGCGCGCGCGCGCTACTGGCAGGAAAAACTGCAATGAATACGGTAAACGCCGATCCCGGCGAGCTCGCCAAGTTCAGCGCGCTGGCGCATCGCTGGTGGGATCCGACCAGCGAATTCAAGCCCCTGCACGACATCAACCCGCTGCGCCTCGACTACATCGCCGAGCGCTGCAACGGCCTGTCCGGAAAACGCGTACTCGACGTGGGCTGCGGCGGCGGCATCCTCGCGGAATCGATGGCGGCGCTGGGCGCGCAAGTCACTGGCATCGATCTCTCGGAAAAAGCGATCGGCGTCGCTCGGCTGCACCAGCTCGAATCAGCGACCAAGGTCGACTATCGGCTGATCGCTGCCGAAGCGCTGGCCGCGGAGACGGCGGGGACCTTCGACGTCGTGACCTGCATGGAGCTGCTCGAGCACGTGCCGGACCCCGCGTCGACTATCGCTGCGTGCGCGACGCTGGTGCGTCCCTCAGGGCGTGTGGTGTTCTCGACGATCAATCGCAATCCCAAGGCGTACGTGTTCGCGGTGCTGGGTGCCGAGTACATCCTCAAGCTGTTGCCGCGTGGCACGCACGACTACGCAAGATTTCTCAAGCCCGCTGAAGTCGCGCGCTGGGCGAGGCAGGCTGGCCTCGAGGTCGATGCGCTGATCGGGATGACCTACAACCCGATCACGCGCGTGTACTCGCTGGAAAGCGATACCTCGGTCAACTACATCTCGACCTTTCGCCGCGATGCCTGATTTCAAGCGCCTGCCCGTGCGCGCGGTGCTGTTCGATCTGGATGGAACGCTTGCCGATACCGCGCCGGATCTGGCGCACGCGGCCAATCGCGTCCGTGCCGATCGTACGCTGGGTCCGCTGCCGCTGTCTGCGCTGCGCGGCTACGCTTCGCACGGTGCGCGCGGCCTGCTGCAGGCGGCGCTCGGGGTTGACCGCGGGCACGCCGACTACGAGTCGTTGCGCGACGCGTTTCTCGGCTACTACGGCGAGGTGCTCTGCGAGCGCTCTCAGCTGTTCGAGGGCGCTGCAGACATGCTGGCGGAGCTCGACCGCCGCGGGTTGGCGTGGGGCATCGTCACCAACAAGGCAGAGCGCTACACCCTGCCGCTGGTCAAGCACCTGGCGCTGCACCCGCGGTCTGGTGCGCTGATCTGCGGCGACACCACGCCGCATGCAAAGCCTCACCCCGCGCCGCTGCTGGCGGCTGCGAAGGCGCTTGGCGTCGAACCCGCGAGCTGCGTGTACGTGGGCGACGCCGAACGCGACGTCACCGCGGGCATCGCCGCCGGAATGAGGACTCTGATTGCGCGCTACGGCTATTTCGCGCCGGACGAAATGCCCGAACGCTGGCCGGCCGACGGATCGATCGAGTCGCTTGCGGCGCTGCTCGACTGGCTGCCCGCGAGCGTCGCTCCTCAGCAAACGCGGGCGCCCTTCTAACCCGGGCACGCGCCGGCGTTGAGGTAGAGCCAATGCTGGGGCTTGCCGTCGCGACTGCCGGCGAGCCACACGGGCTGACTGCGCGTCAGCGGTTGCAAAACCATCGCAGGGATGTCGGCGGGCACGGCGAGCGCGATGCCATTGGCGCTCTCGACGCGGTCGCCGTTCTTCAGGCCGAGATTGCTCGCGAATCCGCTCTGGTCGCGCACGATCAACGCGCCCGCGCCCGGCTCGACTAGCGCCTTCCACGCATCGGTCGTCGTCATCATGCCGCCGAGCAATTCGGCGTTGAGGCGCACGATCGGTCCCGCAAATCCGGCAGGCGGTGCGCAAGCCGACGTCTTCGCGGCGGCGGCGACCACAGGCTGCGGACCTTTCTCTACGCGCGCAACCGGCGGCGAACTCGCCGCACGCAGCGGCATGTCGCGGCGCACGCCGCCTTCGATGAGCGTCACGCTATTGGCGCGCACCGCGTCCAGTCGCACGCCCGCACCGACTTCCTGTCCCGCCGCAACCAGCAGCGGGCCGCGCGATCCCGAGCGGAACAGCGCGTAACCGCGCCCGTCGCGCTCGGCGATGACCCCCAGCAAGCGCAAATCGCCCGTCGCAGGAGCGACTGCCGCGGAAGTCGCAGGCGCCGTGTTGCCGAACAGGTGCGCGTCCGCGATGCGGCGACCGAAGTCGCTCGCGGGCGGTGTGACCGGAATCGCCACCGGCGACGGTCCGAACCATTGCCACGCCCATGACGCGAGGACGAGTGCGAGCACGGCGAACGCTGCAAGTCCCGCCGGCCATGAGACCAGCCTCCAGCGCACCGGCGGCAAGGCATCGGTGGTCCCGTATAATTGCGCGTCGCTCATCACCTCTCGCGCCTTCGGCGCGCCCGACGTTGAATCCGCAACTCGCGCTCCTGCAACCGTACCCCTTCGAGCGCCTGCGTGCGCTGTTCGCGGGCGTGACCCCGAACACCGCGCAGACCCCGATCAGCCTGTCGATCGGCGAGCCGCGGCATCCGACACCGCAGTTCATCCGCGATGCGCTGTGCGCGGGCAGCGAGGGGCTCTCGAATTATCCCACAACGGCCGGTACCCACCCGCTGCGCGAAGCGATCGCCGCGTGGCTGCGGCGAAGGCACGGCCTCGCCGAGCTCGACGCGGCGACGCAGGTGTTGCCGGTGCTCGGCAGCCGCGAGGCACTGTTCGCCTTCGCGCAGACGGTCGTCGACGGCAACCGTCCCGGCGCAACGGTGGTCGTGCCCAATCCGTTCTATCAGATCTACGAAGGCGCGGCGCTGCTCGCGAGGGCGCGCCCATGGTGCGTCGACAGCCTGGCGGACAATGCCTTCGCCCCGCAATGGGACGCCGTGTCGGCGGCAGTGTGGTCGCGCACGCAGCTGTTGTTCGTCTGCTCGCCCGACAATCCCACGGGCCGCGTGTTGACGCTCGACGACTGGCGCCGTCTGTTCGATCTCTCCGACCGCTACGGTTTCGTCATCGCGGCCGACGAATGCTATTCGGAAATCTATTTCGACGAGTCGGCGCCGCCGCTGGGTGCGCTCGACGCGGCGGCGAAGCTCGGCCGAAGCGGGTTCGATCGACTGGTGAGTTTCGGCAGTTTGTCCAAGCGCTCGAACGTCCCCGGCCTTCGCTCCGGGTACGTGGCCGGCGACTCCTCGCTCATCCGCTCGTTCCTGCTGTATCGCACCTACCACGGGTCGGCGATGTCGCCGGCGGTCGCCGCGGCGAGCGTCGTCGCTTGGGGCGACGAGGCGCACGTGCGCCAGAACCGGGCGCTCTATGCAGCTAAGTTTGCGGAGCTGCAGCCCAAAGTGAACGCCACAATGCCCGCGGCCAACCCGGATGCCGCCTTCTACCTGTGGGCGCGTGTGCCGGGAGACGATGCCGAGTTCGCGCGCGGGCTCTATGCGCAGGAAGCGGTCACCGTGCTTCCCGGAAGCTATCTTGGACGAGAGCACGACGGCGTCAATCCCGGCGCCGGCTACATTCGCATCGCGCTGGTCGCGCAGCAGCCGGAATGCGCGGAAGGCGTGGCCCGCCTCTTGCGTTTTGCTGCCGGAAGCTAGGATCCAGAGGACCCGCCCGGCGACACCTGCACGCAGTTGGTCGACGTCTGACGCGATCCGTCGCGCCCGGCGAGCCCGGCGCAGCGTCGAAGTACAATTCTGGCGCATGGAACTCGTCGCAGCTCCGAAACGCTTGTCTCCGGTCTTGGCCGGGCTTCACGGCGTGTCGTGGCAGACGCTGGCGCTGATCGTCGGGATCAACACCGGATTCGCCGCGATCCTGTCGATCGAGGATACGCGCTCGTTCTGGCATCCGTTCATCACCGCGCAGTGCTTCGGCCTCGCCATTGCGTATTGCGTGAATGCCGCCACGCCGTGGGAAAAGTCGCACCCGGTGCGGCGCCTGGCGCTGGCGGTGGCGGCGGGGACCGCGATCGGATTCGGTTTGCTGATCCTGTTCAAGATACCGATGCTCGGCATGTATTCATGGGACGAGCTGCGCTCGCATCGCGTGCAATTCGCGCTCACCGCGTTCTCGGGGTTCACCAACGGTCTGTTCGTCAGTCTGTTTTTCCTGGTCAAGTTTCGAGAGAGCCGCGCGCAGACCCAGATCCTGCGCGCCGAAGCCGATCGCAACCTGCTGTCACGCCAGACCGCGGAGGCCGAGCTGAAGCTGATGCAGGCGCAGATCGAGCCGCACTTCCTTTTCAACACGCTCGCGTCGGTGCAATACCTTACCGGGTCCGATCCACCGAGAGCCGGCCAGATGCTCGCCCACCTGCTCGCGTATCTGCGCACCGCGCTGCCCCAGCTGCGGTCCGGAAGCACCACCCTCGGACACGAGGCGGATCTGGCTGAGGCGTACCTGTCGATCATGCAGATGCGCATGGGAACGCGCCTCTCCTTTCGCATCGACATCCCGGACGAGCTTCGCGCTCATCCATTTCCGCCGATGCTGTTGATGACACTGGTCGAGAACGCCGTGCAGCACGGGATCGAGCCGCTCGCCGAAGGCGGCAGCATCGAGCTGACGGCGCATCGCGCGGCGGACTCGGTGGTGCTCGCCGTCGCTGACAGCGGGCGCGGGCTCGAGGGCGCCATTGGCCGCGGCGTCGGCCTGGCCAACCTGCGAAGCCGTCTGCGCGCGCTGCACGGCGAGCGTGGCCGCTTCACGCTGGCAGCGCGCGATTGCGGCGGCGCCATCGCGACCGTCGAGGTCCCGGATGAACCATCGTCCCGCGACTGAACGCGTTACCGCGCTGATCGGTGAGGACGAGGCGATGCTGCGTGCGCAGTTGCGCGCCGCGCTGGCACAGGCGTGGCCCGAGCTGGTGATCGTCGGCGAGGCGGTCAATGGCGCCGACGCGCTCGCTCAGTGCGGTGCGCTGAAGCCCGACGTGGCGTTTCTGGACATCCGCATGCCGGTGAAGAGCGGCCTCGAAGTCGCGGCTGCCATGGACGGCGACTGCCACGTCGTGTTCGTGACCGCGTACGACGAATACGCGGTCACCGCGTTCGAGCAGGGCGCGGTCGACTACGTGCTCAAGCCGGTGACGCTGGCGCGCGTGACCAAGGTCGTCGAGCGTCTGCGCACGCGCATTGGCAAGCCTCCCGCCAACCTGGCCGCGCTGCTCGAGGAACTCGTCGCACGCACTTCGCGCGAGCCACTGCGCTGGGTCAAGGCCTCGCTGGGCGCGTCGATGCGCCTCATTGCGGTGGACGACATCCTGTACTTTCACGCAGAGGACAAGTACACGCGTGTGGTCACGACCGAAGGCGATGCGCTTATACGCAAGTCGATCAAGGATCTCGGCGAGGAACTCGATCCCGCGCAATTCTGGCAGGTGCATCGCGCCACCATCGTCAACCTGCGCGCCATCGCGCGCATCGAGCGCGACTACCGCGACCAGCCGCTGATACGAGTCAAGGGCCGCAGCGAACCGCTCACCGTGAGCCGCAGCTTCGCGCATCTTTTTCGCGCCATGTAGACAACGCCGCGGCCGCGGCTTCGAAACACTATCCAGTCCGAGTGGGCGGCGGGCGGCGCCGGTACGGTAAACTTGCGGTTTTTCCCGGTCCGCAGCCTTGCATACCCTCCAGCCCACCATCGAAGCCGCCTGGGAAAGGCGCGCCGAGCTCTCGCCGGCGTCGGCGCCCACCGAGCTCCGCAGCGCCGTGTCGGATGCCATCGCCGAGCTCGATTCCGGACGTCTGCGCGTCGCCGAAAAAACCCCCGACGGCTGGATCACGCATCAATGGCTCAAGAAGGCAGTGCTGCTGTCGTTCCGGCTTTCGGATAACGCTGCAATCGGACTCGCCTCGCCGGCGGCACCGTTCCGGTTCTACGACAAGGTGCAGACCAAATTCGCGCGCTTCGATGATGCCGACTTCGCGCGCGCCGGCGTGCGCGTGGTGCCGCCGGCGGTTGCGCGGCATGGCGCCTACGTCGCGCCCAACGTGGTGCTCATGCCCTCGTACGTGAACATCGGCGCTTATGTCGACAGCGGAACCATGGTCGACACCTGGGCGACCGTTGGGTCATGCGCGCAGATCGGCAGGAATGTTCATCTGTCGGGCGGCGTGGGCATCGGCGGGGTCTTGGAACCGCTGCAGGCCAACCCCACCATCATCGAAGACAACTGCTTCATCGGCGCACGCTCCGAAGTGGTGGAAGGCGTGATTGTCGAGGAGAATTCGGTGCTTGGCATGGGGGTATTCCTCGGCCAGAGCACCAAGATCTACAACCGGATGACCGACGAAGTGAGCTACGGACGAATCCCCTCGGGGTCGGTGGTGGTGGCCGGAAGCCTGCCCTCGGGCGAGGGCAAGTGCCATCTCTACTGCGCAGTGATCGTGAAGCGGGTGGACGCAGGGACGCGGTCCAAGACCAGCATCAACGAGTTGCTGCGCGACTGAGCGCCGCCGAGGTCAACTGAGCACAACTGAAAACGATGGGGCGCCGATGAGAGGTTCCGACACGATGGCGGTCACCATCAAGACCGACGATGAGATCGCCGGCATGCGCGTCGCCGGCCGGCTCGCCTCGGAGTTGCTCGACTTCCTCACTCCGCACGTGCAACCGGGGGTGTCGACAGGCGAGATAGATCGCATCGCGCACGATTACCAGGTCAACGTGCAGCACGTGATTCCGGCGACACTCAACTACGCCCCTCCCGGACATCGGCCGTACCCGGCTTCGCTGTGCGCGTCGGTGAACCACGTCGTGTGTCACGGCATACCTGGGGAGAAAAAGCTCAAGCCGGGCGACATCGTCAACATCGACGTAACCGTGATCAAGGACGGGTTCCACGGCGACTCGAGCCGCATGTTCTATGTCGGCACGCCAACCATCCAGGCGCGCCGCCTGGTCGAAGTGACCTACGAAGCGATGTGGCGCGGCATTCGCGCGATCGTCCCAGGCGCGCGCCTGGGCGACATAGGCGCGACCATACAGCGCTTCGCCGAGGATCACGGCTTTTCCGTCGTGCGCGAATTCTGCGGTCACGGCATCGGTCGCCAGTTCCACGAGGAACCGCAGGTGCTTCACTACGGGCGACCGGGGACCGGGCTGCCACTCAAGCCGGGAATGATCTTCACGGTCGAACCGATGATCAACGCGGGCCGGCCTGGCATTCGCTGTCTCGCCGACGGCTGGACGATCGTCACCGCCGACCACAGCCTTTCTGCGCAGTGGGAGCACACGGTGCTGGTGACACCGAATGGCTTCGAGGTTCTGACCGTGTCCACCGGCGCGCCCGCGCCGCCTCCGCTGCCACAGGCCGCGTAGGCGAACGACGTGTCCACGACGCCGGCAGCGCCCTCTCCGGCTGCGTCCTTCATCAGCGCCGATCCGTGGAAGCAGGAACTCGCGGCCGGGCGGGCGGCGCTGCGCGAGGCCTTTGTTGCCGATCCGAGGCCGCATCGCCTGTTGTGGCAGAACGCGCAGCTCGTCGATCGCATCGTGCGCCGGATATGGGCAAGCGTTGGCGCCCCGGCAGGGGCGGCGCTGGTCGCCGTCGGCGGCTACGGACGCGCGGCGCTTTTCCCGTTCTCGGACGTGGACATCCTCGTCCTGCTCTCGCAGCCGCTGCCCGACAAGCCCATCGAGTCTGCGATCGAGCGCTTCATCGGTCTGCTCTGGGACGCCGGCATCGAGGTAGCGCACTCGGTGCGCACCGTCGACGATTGCGAAGGCGAGATGGCCAACGACGTCACGCTGCGCACGAGCCTGCTCGAGCATCGCCTGCTCGAAGGCTCGCCCACGCTGTACGCGCGCTTTCGCCGTCGCTTTGCCGCCACGCTCGATGTGCGCGGCTTCTACGAGGCGAAGACGCTGGAGCAGCAGCAGCGTCACCTGCGCTATCAGGACACGGCGTACAACCTCGAGCCGAACCTCAAGGAAAGCCCCGGCGGGTTGCGCGACCTCCAGACCATCCTGTGGATCGCGCGGGCTGCAGGGTTCGGCCACACGTGGCGCGAGCTGGCGCGACACGAGCTGATGACGGTGCATGAAGCGCGCGAGATCGCACGTCACGAGCGGCTCATCGACGAGCTGCGCATTCGCCTGCACTACGTGGCCGGCCGCTGCGAGGATCGCCTGGTCTTCGACGTGCAGGCTGCGCTCGCGCGCGAGATGGGCCTTTCCGACACGCCCAGCCGGCGCGCGTCCGAGCAGCTGATGCAGCGCTACTATCGCGCCGCCAAATCGATCCGCCAGATCAACGTGATCCTGTTGCAGAACCTGCACAGCCGGCTGTTTCCCGCGGAGGTCAAGGTCCGCGATCTCGACGCCGATTTCCAGGTCGTCGACGAGTTGCTCGATCTCAAGGATGAATCGCTGTTCGTCAAGCGGCCGTCGGCGATCTTCGAGAGCTTTCTTACACTGCAGCAGCACCCCGAGCTCAAGGGGATGTCGGCTTCGCTGCTGCGCGCCCTCTGGCGCGATCGCAACCACGTCGATGCAGCATTCAGGCGAGATCCGGTCAACCGCGCGCGCTTCATCGAGATCCTGCGCCAGCCGCGCGGCATCACCCACGAACTGCGTCGCATGAACCAGTACGGCATTCTGGGACGCTATCTCCCGGTTTTCGGTCGCATCGTCGGGCAGATGCAGCACGACCTTTTTCACGTCTACACCGTCGACGAACACATCCTGATGGTGATACGCAACCTCCGGCGGTTCATGGAGCCGCAGCACGCGCACGAATACCCGCTGTGTTCGCGCCTCATCGCCGACTTCGCTCGACCCGAAATTCTCATCATTGCCGCGCTGTTCCACGACATCGCCAAGGGCCGTGGCGGCGACCATTCGGTGCTCGGTGGACGCGACGTGCGTCGCTTCTGCCGCGATCACCGCATTTCGGCCGAGGATGGCGCGCTCATCGCGTGGCTGGTCGAGCAGCACCTGATGATGTCGATGACCGCGCAGAAGCAGGATATCGGCGACGAGAAGGTGGTGGCCGCGTTCACCGCGAAGGTGCGCGACGAGCGGCACCTCTCGGCGCTCTACCTGCTCACCGTCGCCGACATCCGCGGAACCAGCCCACGGGTGTGGAACGCATGGAAAGCGAAGCTGCTCGAGGACCTGTTCCACGCCGCCAACGCGCGCCTCGGCAGCGGCGGCGAGCGCCGGCTTCACGACAGCATCGACGAGCGGCGCGCGGAGGCGAAGCGCCTGCTTCGCCTGTACGCGGTTCCGGCGAATGCGGAAGACATGCTCTGGCAGCGCCTGGACGCTGTGTATTTCCAGCGGCACTCCGCCGACGAGATCGCGTGGCACGCGCGGCACGTGTACTTCCGCGTCGATGCCGGCGCTCCCATCGTCAAGGCGCGCTTCGCGCGCGACGGCGTCGGCTTGCAGGTCATGGTCTACCTTCCCGATCAGAAGGAGCTCTTCGCGCGCATCTGCGGTTTTTTCGGCCGCGCACGCCTGTCGATCCTGGAGGCGAAAATCCACACGACGCGTCACGGATACGCGCTCGACACCTTCGTCGTGCACGATCCAGGAAACCCCAATACCAGTTATCGCGAGGCGATTAGTTACATCGAATTCGAGCTCAAGCGCGCGCTGACCGAGCAGACGCCGCTCGAAGCGCCTCCCGTCGGTCGCATGAGCCGGCACCTGCGTCACTTTCCGCTGTCGCCCGAAGTGAGCATCTTCCCCGACGACAAGGGTACGCATTTCATCCTTGAGATCGTCGCCGGGGATCGTCCCGGGCTGCTGGCGAGCATCGCCTACCTCCTGGCCAAGGCAAACGTCAACGTCGCGACGGCCAAGATCAATACACTCGGCGAGCGTGTCGAGGACGTGTTCCTGCTCGACGGCGCACGGCTGCACGACGAAGCCGCGCTGCTCAAGCTGGAGACGTCGCTGCACGAGCGCCTGCGGTTGACCTGAGACGCAGCCTGGCCGACACTCGTAAAAGCGCGCGCGGCTTCGACCGACGTGGCGCGACCACGTAGGCGCACGAGAAGGCTGCCATGAGCGACACCGCGGTTTCCAACGACGAATTCACGGCGTTCTGGAACAACGTTCTGGCCGCCAAGTTCGATCGTTTTCGCAACATCCTGCTCGGCGGGCTGAGCTATCACAGCAAGGTCCCGCTCGCCAACCTGCGCCTTGCGCCGGGCTCCTCGGTACTCGATGTCGGTTGCGGCTGGGGCGACACCGCGATCGAGCTCGCGCGCATGGTCGGTCCCTCGGGCAATGTGGTCGGACTCGACTGCTGCGCAAGCTTCCTCGACTATGCGAAGCGCGACGCGCGCGCCGCCGGTGTCGAAAATGTTCGCTTCATCGAGGCCGACGTGCAGACCTATGCGTTCGAGCCGGTCTACGATTTGTGTTTTTCACGTTTCGGCATGATGTTCTTCAGCAGCCCGGTCGTAGCGATGCGCAACATCCGACGCGCGCTCAAGCCAGGGGGACGCCTGATGTTCATCACGTGGCGCTCGATCCAGCACAACCCTTGGGCGGAGATCCCCAAGAAGCTGGTGCTCGAGTTCCTTCCGCCGCCGGGCGATGACGCCCAGACCTGCGGACCGGGCCCGTTCTCAATGGCGAGTCCGGACATGGTCACCGCGCAGCTCAAGTCGGCGGGCTTCGACGAGATCGACTTCGAGCCAACGCAGGGCCCGGTGATGATCGGCGCCGGCGTCGATCAGGCGCTCGCTTTCCAGCTTGCGCTGGGGCCTGCCGGCGAAATCGTGCGCGAAGCGGGAGCCGAAGCGGAAAAACGTCGTCCAGAGATCGAGGCCGCGATGCGCGCTGAGCTTGGGCGCCATCAGAAAAACGGTGAGGTGGTGATGGACTCCGCGTCGTGGACGATCACGGCGCGCCGCCCTTTGTAGGGGACAGCGCTGAACTGAACAGCGCTAGTCGTCGACCATCTCGGCGTCGGGAAACAACACATCGGTGTAGCCCAGCTGCCGCAGGTCGCGCATGCGCATGGGGTACAGAATGCCGTCCAGGTGGTCGCATTCATGCTGTATCACGCGCGCGTGGAAGCCGCTGACTTCGCGCTCGATCGCGCGGCCCTCCGGATCGAAGCCGGTATAGCGCAGCGCTGAAAAGCGAGGCACCCTGCCGCGCAGACCCGGCACCGACAAGCAACCTTCCCAGTCCTCGTCCATCGCCGCACCCAGCGGCGTAAGCACGGGGTTGATGAGCTCGGTATATGGGACGGGATCGGCGTCGGGGTAACGGTCGTTGTGCTCGAACCCGAAAATGACCACACGCTCAAGCACGCCGATCTGCGGCGCGGCGAGGCCGGCGCCGTGGGCGGCGATCATCGTCTCGCGCATGTCCGATAGCAGCTCGCGAAGCTCCGGGGTGCCGAAGCGCGGCACCGGCTGCGAACGCTGGAACAACAGCGGGTCTCCCATGCGCAATATGGGTCGGATCACGCGTCCTGCTCCTCGAAAAGACAATGGCTGCGCGAAGCCATCATACCTCGGCGCGCGCGACCACGTGGTCGATGAGCGTGCGCACGCGTTCCATCGCCGTTTCCAGCACCGGCGCGATGCGATCGAGCACGATCGCATGCGCGCTCTGGCCGCGCCCGGCGGCGTGGTTGACCGCGACGGCAATCGATACATAACCAACGTTGAGCTCGCGCGCCAGGACCGCTTCCGGCATGCCCGTCATGCCCACGACCGTGGCGCCGTCGCGCTCCAGTTTGTCGATCTCGGCTGCGGTCTCCAGGCGCGGCCCCGAGACGGCGGCGTAGACCCCACCGTCGTGCAGCGCAACACCTGCCGCGGCAGCGGCTTGCAAGCAGCGCACGCGCAGCGCCGGCGAATAGGGATGGGTAAAGTCCACATGCACGACAGTGCGGTCGCCGCCGTCGAAAAAGGTCGACTCGCGACCGCTGCTGTAGTCGATGATCTGGTGGGGCAATACGAGATCGCCCGGGGCATGCGCACGCGAGATTGCCCCGACCGAGGCCACCCCCAGGATCGCATCGACGCCTCGCGCCTTGAGCGCCCAGATGTTGGCGCGATAGTTGACCCGGTGCGGCGGAATGGTATGCCCGTGCCCGTGCCGCGCCAGAAAAACGACATCGCGGTCGGCGATCTGGCCGAACAGCAGCGCCGACGATGGCTCGCCGTAGGGCGTGCGCACGACCTCGCGGTGCGCGATAGCAAGCGTGGACAAGCGGGTGAGCCCGCTGCCGCCGATTATGGCGAGCATGGAGTTGGACCGATCGACGGGTTGGAAAGGAAGATCGCGGCGACGAAGTCGGGCCGCCGGTCTACGAGGGTGCGCCGGCCCAGTTGTTACTTTGCGCGACCTTGGTTATTCTTGTCAATTCATGACATTGTCAAGACGCCGGGCCGCCCCTCTGTCGGGGGCAGCTGCCGGCGTCGGGGCGCCAGGGGAAAAAGCCATGTATCTGGACCGATTGTTCAAGTTGATGGCCGACAAGCAGGCTTCCGACCTGTTCATCTCCTGCGGCGCGCCGATCAACATCAAGATCAACGGCGTCGTGTCGCCGATCTCGACCCAGCCGATGGATGTCGAATCGGTGCGGCGCGTCGCCTACGAGCTGATGACCAAGGACCAGGCGAGGGAGTTCGAGAACGAGATGGAGATGAATCTCTCGTATCTCGACCGCTCGGTCGGCAATTTCCGGATCAACATCTTCCGCCAGCGGGGCACGATCTCGATGGTGATCCGTTATGTGCGCAGCCATGTGCCTCCCTTCGAGGATCTCCGGCTGCCGCCGGTGCTGCTCAACCTGGTGATGGAAAAGCGCGGACTGGTGCTGATCGCCGGGGCGACCGGGTCGGGCAAGTCGACCACGCTGGCGGCGATGATCGACTACCGCAACGCCAACCGGTCCGGTCACATCCTGACGCTCGAGGATCCTGTGGAGTACCTGTTCGAACACAAGCAATCGATCGTCAACCAGCGCGAGATCGGGGTCGACACGCAAAGCTACGCCAAGGCGCTGCCCAACGCGCTGCGCGAGGCCCCCGACCTGATCATGATCGGCGAAATCCGCGACCGCGAGACCATGCAGCACGCGCTGCTGCACACGTTGACGGGTCACCTGTGCCTGTCGACGCTGCACGCCAACAACAGCTACCACGCGCTGTCGCGGATCATCAACATGTTCCCCTACGACGCCCGCTCTGGCCTGCTGTCCGACCTTTCGATCGGTCTGCGCGCGATCATTTCGCAGCGACTGGTGCGCAACAAGGAAGGCGAGCTGGTTCCGGCGGTCGAGATCCTGCTCAACACATCGCTCATCGCCGAGCTGATCAAGAACGGCGAGATCACGCAAATCAAGGAAGCGATGGAGCAGAGCCTGTATCCGGGATCGCAGACCTTCGAACAGGCACTGTGCCGGCTTTACGTCGAAGGTACGATCGCGTACGACGAGGCGTTGATCGCGTCGGATTCACCGACCAACCTTGCATGGCTGGTCAACCAGAACACGCCGTCCAGCAAGCACACCGCGGCCGATGGTGACGAGTCCGGCCAGCCGGTGACCAGCGGCCTGTCGAAGCTTGAAATCGATCCCGAATTCCTGAACCGCCACCAGTGAACCGACGCGGTGCCGCGCTCGCGCCGGTCAGCTCGCAGACGTCGACGCTGGACCTCGCGTCCGAGCTCATCGCGTGCCGATCGCCGACGCCCGCCGACGGCGGCTGCCAGGAGATCCTGCGTGCGCGGCTGGAGCCACTGGGCTTTAGCTGCGAGACGATCGCATCCAATGGGGTGACCAACCTGTGGGCGCGCCGCGGCACTGCGCGCCCCGTGGTGTGCTTCGCCGGGCACACCGACGTGGTCCCGACGGGCCCGCTCGATGCATGGGATTCGGACCCATTCGTGCCGACGCTGCGCGAAGGCTATCTCTATGGGCGCGGCGCAGCCGACATGAAATCGTCGCTTGCTGCTTTCGTGGTCTCCGTGGAGCGTTTGCTCGCCGAACACCCCAACCCTGGCGGCTCGATCGCGCTCCTGATCACTTCCGATGAAGAAGGTCCGGCGACTGATGGGACCGCGAAGGTGGTCGAGAAGTTGAAAGCCGCCGGCGAGCTGATCGATTACTGCATCGTCGGCGAGCCCTCGTCGGTCGATCGGCTGGGCGATATGATCAAGAACGGGCGCCGCGGCACGTTGTCAGGCGCGCTCATCGTGCGCGGCGTCCAGGGTCACATCGCGTATCCGCATCTGGCGCGAAATCCCATCCATCTCGTGGCGCCTGCGATCGCGGAGCTGGCCGCGATGCGATGGGACGATGGCAGCGAATATTTCCCGCCGACGACGTGGCAGGTATCGAACATCCACGCCGGCACCGGCGCCACCAACGTGATCCCGGGAACGCTCGAGCTGATGTTCAATTTCCGCTATGCCACGGTGAGCGCGCGCGAGTCGCTCGAAGAGCGCATCGAAGCGGTGTTGCGCAAGCACCATCTCGAGTACGAGCTGCACTGGACCGGATGGGGCAAGCCGTTTCTCACTCCGCGCGGGCGCTTGGTCGAGGTGGCGAGCGAGGTGATCGGCGAAGTCTGCGGCATCACGCCGGAGCTCTCGTGCACCGGTGGAACGTCCGATGGACGCTTCATCACCGACATCTGCCCCGAGATCGTCGAGCTGGGGCCGGTGAACGCTTCGATCCACAAGCTCAATGAACGCGTCGCCATCGGCGATCTCGAGCCACTCGCCGAGATCTATCTGCGAATCGTGAAGAGGCTGCTGCCCTCGTGAGTGCGCAGGACATCGTCACGGTTCGCGACTGGGTGCGCTACGCCGTTTCGCGCTTCAACGCGGCCGGGCTGTTTTTCGGGCACGGGACCGCGAGTGCGTTCGACGAGGCGGCCTATCTGGTGCTGCACACGCTGCATCTGCCGCTGGACCGCCTCGATCCGTTTCTCGATGCGCGTCTGACTCCAGCCGAGCGTAGCGACGTGAACGTGATCGTTGAGCGACGAGTCAGCGAGCGCATTCCGGCGGCGTATCTCACGCACGAGGCGTGGCTCGGTGACTTTCGCTTCTACGTCGACGAGCGTGTGATCATCCCGCGGTCGTTCATCGCCGAATTGCTGCCGGAGGCGCTCGAGCCATGGCTCACCAGCGCAAACACCGTGCAGACCGCGCTCGACTTGTGTACCGGCTCGGGTTGCCTGGCGATTCTGCTTGCGCACCATTTTCCGAACGTCGATATCGATGCCGCCGACATTTCTTCCGATGCGCTCGCCGTGGCACAGCGCAATGTCGCCGAGCATGGGATGCAGGACCGTATCAACCTGGTGCGCTCCGACCTGCTATCCAACCTCAACGACAAGACCTACGACCTGATCATCAGCAACCCGCCGTACGTAAATGCGGTATCGATGGCCGAGCTTCCCCCGGAGTATCGCCACGAGCCGGAAATCGCGCTTGCCGGAGGCGAGGACGGACTCGATGCGGTGCGCACGATCCTGGCGAAGGTCGGCGAGTTTCTGAATCCGGACGGTTTGCTGATCGTGGAGGTCGGCCACAACCGCGCCGCGACCGAGGCCGCGTTTCCGGAGATGCCGTTCATCTGGCTGACCACGGCATCAGACGAAGGCAACGTTTTTCTTCTGCGCCGCGACGATCTCGGAGTCGCGCTGTAGGTCAGCGCGACCCTTTCAGAGTCCGAAGAAGTCGCGAATGCGACGCACGATGTCGTTGGCGCGCGAGCCTGTAGCGCGCGCCCTCGCCTCTGCCGAAAGCGACGCGAGTGTCGCGTCGTTGGCGGCGGCGCGCACAGCCACGGTTTGCGACATCGAATCGGCGATCTCGGGCCGTGCCCGGATGATCGCTTCGAAGCCGCGCTTGTCGAGGCGATAGCACAGGGCTTCGGATTCCGCGATCACCGTCGCCGTTCGCGCCTGGCCGGTGAGCAAGCCCATCTCGCCGAAATACGCGGGCGCTGCGAGGCTCGCGAGGCGTTGCCGCGTCGCCGAAACGCCCTCCCCGGAATCGCGATAGATCGTCACTGCACCGCGCGCGAGTATGTACAGCGAATCGGACGGCTCGCCCTGCTTGGTTGCCACATCGCCGATGGCGAGCGGAGTCGGACCGAGTTGCGCGGCGAGGGCGTGCGTTTCGTCGTCGGTCAAGGGCGCAAAAATATCCAGCGATTTCAGCAGTTCGCGGCGTGCTTCCTGCTCTTGCTCTAGCCCCGCTGCGCTCCTGCGCGCCGCAGAGTGCATGTATACGTCCGAGCGCGAGATCGGGATCTCCATCCCGGCGCGACCGAGCGCCGCCAGGACATGCACGCGCACCTTCGAGTCGGTCGGCACGTACATGCGCAGGTCGGTGAGCCAGTAAAGGACGACATATTTGATCGCATTGCTGTCGAACCCCATGCACAGGCAGTGCGCGGCAGGTTCCGGCGAGACCAGGGGAATGTTGATTCGCCGCAGCGCTGCGTTGACGACGGCCATCACCTGCCCCGGCGTCCACTCGTAGCCCACGGTAAAGTCGACCGAACGCCGCCACGGGATGCGCAGGTCACCGCGCCGTCCCAGCAGCGTCACGCGATTGTTCATCAGCTGCGCGTTGGGAATAATCACGGTCACGTTGCTCACGGTCGCTATCGCGGTATAGCGCCAGCGGATTCCAACGACCTCTCCGGTGATGCCGCCGTCCATCTCGATCCAGTCGCCGATGCGATAGGTGTTGTCGAGCTGGAGCGAGATGCCGCCCATGAGGTTGCCCAGCGTCGACTGCAGCGCGAAGCCGAGCGCGGCGGCGCCTACCGTCGTCGTCGCGATCAGACCCGGAAGGTTCACTCCGACCGCGTCGAGCCGAACGAGCGTGAATACGATCAGCGACAGCGCGATGGCGACTTCACCAAGGATCCTCGGCACCGCGCGTCGCGCGAGCACGACGTTGATGAGGAAGGTGATGTAGATGCGGATGTTGCCCAGCGCGACGATCAACAGGCAGATCTCGCGGGGAACGACCGCAATGGCCAGGCGCGGCGGGATGAGCTCGTAATTCTCGAGCAACGCCAGCCCCCCCAGCCCCAGCCCAATCAGCAACAAGGTGATCAGAATCGAGCGCCGGAACTCCGGGCGCAGGCGGGCGGTAACCAGCCCGCAAAGCAACGCGCCCAGGCTGAACGCAACCGACTCCTGCAGCGTGATCAGTTCGACCATGGACGGCCTATTCTCCCTCGCCGGCGCGGCGACCGTGCCGATTATACGGCCCGCCGTCCTTCCCTGCCGCGCAAGCATCATCGGCCTCGAAGCGTGCGTGTAGAATGGCCGCGCTCCGTTCCGACTTCGATCGATTCCATGCGCACAGGCGGCCGCATCCTCGTCGACAACCTCCTGGCCCAGGGCGTCGATCTCGCGTTCTGCGTTCCGGGCGAAAGCTACCTTGCCGTGCTCGACGCGCTCTACGACGTGCGCGAGCGCCTGCGCTTGATCGTTTGCCGGCAGGAAGGTGGCGCCGCGTACATGGGCGAGGCGTATGGCAAGCTCACCGGCAGGCCTGGAATCGTGTTCGTTACGCGCGGCCCTGGAGCGTGCAACGCCGCCATCGGCATTCATACCGCGCAACAGGACTCCACGCCGCTGATCGTGTTCATCGGCCAAGTGGGCAGCGATTTCCGCGACCGCGAAGCCTTTCAGGAGATCGACTACGCCCGCATGTATGGCGGCATCGCCAAATGGTCAGCGCAGATCGACCGCGCCGAGCGCATTCCGGAATACGTCGCGCGCGCTTTCTCGATGGCGCTGTCGGGACGTCGCGGTCCGGTCGTGCTCGCGCTTCCCGAGGACATGCTCGTCGCCCGCGTCGAAGCGGTCGATGCGCCGCGCGTCGAACCGGCCGCAATAGCGCCGTCGAAACAGCAAATCGAAGTGCTGCGCTCGATGCTCGAGAGCGCGCAGCGCCCGCTGGTCGTCGCTGGCGGTGCCGGCTGGACAGCAGCCGCGTGCGCGGATCTGCGACGCTTCGTCGAGAATCATTCGCTGCCGGTGGCGAGCGCCTTCCGGAACCAGGACGTCATCGACAACGCGCATCCCAACTATGCGGGCGAGGTCGGCATCGCGATCAATCCCAAGCTCGCGGCGCGCGTCAAGGCGGCCGACGTCCTGTTGGTGATCGGCGAACGCCTCGGCGAAATGACGACCGGTGGCTACACGCTGCTGGACTCGCCCGTGCCGCACGGTGCGCTGGTTCATGTGCTTCCGGATGCGTCGGATCTCGGCCGCGTGTTTCAACCCAGGCTCGCAATCACGGCGTCGATCCCGGCGTTCGCCGCGGCTCTCGCGGCCTTGCCGAAACCTTCGCGCGTGACGTGGAACGAGAGCGCATCGAAAGCGCACGCCGAGTACGAAGCGTGGCAGGCGCCCCGCCCCGCGGCCGGCGCGGTCGATCTGTGGTCCATCGTCGCCACGCTGCGCGAGCGTCTGCCGCACGATGCGATCCTCGCCAGCGGCGCGGGCAACTACACGGTGTGGCTGCATCGTCTGTACCGCCACCGTCCGTGGCGGACGCAGCTTGCGCCGTACAACGGCTCGATGGGATACGGCGTCCCGGCTGCGGTCGCGGCGAAACTTGCGTGTCCGGAACGCACTGTTGTCTCGTGGAACGGCGACGGATGCTTCCAGATGAACGGCCAGGAGATCGCGACCGCGGTGCAGTATGGCGCCAACGTGATTTTCATTGTGGTCGACAACGGCATGTATGGAACGATCCGCATGCATCAGGAACGCGAGTATCCGGAGCGCGTGATCGGCACCGCGCTGGTCAATCCCGATTTCGCTGCGCTGGCGCGTTCCTACGGCGCGGTCGGTGAAACGGTCGTGCGCACCGACGAGTTCGCACCCGCGCTCGAGCGCGCACTCGCCGCGAATCGTCCGACGCTTCTCCATCTGCGCGTCGATCCGCAGGCCATCACGATGAGCGCGACCATCGACGACCTGCGCGCGCAGGCGCGGCGATGATCACGGCGCACGACGGCGCGAGCGTGCTCGCCGTCAACGATCTGTCGGTCGAGTTCCGCAGCACCGAGCGCACCGTGAAGGCGGTTCGCGGCGCGACGTTTCAAATTGGCCGCGCCGAGACGGTGGCGATCGTCGGAGAATCCGGATCCGGCAAGTCGGTTACCGCGCTGTCGCTGATGCGCCTGGTCGAGCACGGCGGCGGAACGATCACCTCGGGCGCCCTGAGCTTCGAGCGTCCCGGCGGAGAGCGCATCGATCTCGCCCGCGCACCGGCATCGACCATGCGCGGCATCCGCGGCGCCGAGATCGCGATGATCTTCCAGGAGCCGATGACCTCGCTCAATCCTGTCTACACGGTGGGCGAGCAGATCGCGGAATCGATCCGCCTGCATCAGGGCAAGGACTACGCGGCCGCCCGGCGCGAGGCGTTGGCAATGCTCGAGCAGGTGCGCATTCCCGAGGCACGGCAGGCGCTGTCCCGTTATCCGCATCAACTCTCGGGCGGAATGCGCCAGCGCGTGATGATCGCGATGGCGCTGTCGTGCAAACCGCGTCTGCTCATCGCCGACGAGCCGACCACCGCGCTCGACGTCACCATCCAGGCGCAAATCCTCGAGCTCATCCGGTTGCTGCAGCAGGAAATGCACATGTCGGTGGTTTTCATCACGCACGACATGGGCGTCGTCGCCGAAATCGCCGATCGCGTGCTGGTGATGTATCGCGGCGAGATCGTCGAGACGGGCACCGCGCTGCAGATTTTCCAGGCGCCGCAGCATCCCTATACGCGCGCGCTGCTGGCGGCGGTGCCGCGCCTGGGATCGATGCGCGGCACCGATGCGCCGGCGCGTTTTGCTGTCCCCGAAGCGACCGCGGCGGACGCCGCCGAACGCGCGCCGAGTCCGCATGCCGCGCCTGCGGGCGCTCCGCCGCTGCTGCGAGTGCGTGGATTGCGTACCCGCTTTCCCCTGCGTGCCGGATTCTTCAGCCGGATCAAGCGCCAGGTGCACGCGGTCGAGCAGGTCAGCTTCGACATCGCGGCCGGCGAAACGCTCGCGCTCGTCGGCGAATCGGGCTGCGGCAAATCGACCACCGGCCGCTCGCTGCTGCGGCTGGTCGACATCGATGCCGGCAGCATCGAATTCGGCGGCCGCGACATTGCCAAATTGCCTGCGGACGAAGTACGGCCGTTGCGCCGCGAGATCCAGATGGTGTTCCAGGACCCCTTCGCGTCGCTCGACCCGCGCCTCACGGTCGGATTCTCGGTCGCCGAGCCTCTTTACGTCCACGGCGTCGCCAAGGGAAACGCGGCCGAGGAGCGCGTCGCATGGCTGCTGCAGCACGTCGGGTTATCACCCGATGCAGCAGCCCGCTATCCGCACGAATTCTCGGGCGGGCAGCGCCAGCGCATCGCGATCGCCCGCGCGCTGGCGCTGCAGCCCAAACTCATCGTCGCCGATGAGGCGGTGTCGGCACTCGACGTTTCCATCCGTGCGCAGATCGTCAACCTCATGCTCGATCTGCAATCCGAGTTCGGTCTTGCCTACCTGTTCATCTCGCATGACATGGCGGTCGTCGAGCGTGTGAGCCACCGGGTGGCGGTGATGTACCTCGGGCAGATCGTCGAGATCGGTTCCCGGCGGGCGATTTTCGAGAACCCGCAGCACGCCTATACGCGCAAGTTGCTATCCGCGGTCCCGATCGCCGACCCTACGCGACGGCGGCCGAAAACGGAGCTATCATCCGACGAAGTACCCAGCCCGATCCGCGCGGTAGGCGACGAGCCCGTCGTCGCGCCGCTCGCGGAAATCGAGCCCGGTCATTTCGTCGCCATGCATCGTATCGCGGGCCTTTACTGACGTCAGCGGAGCGCGCTTCGGGTTCGACTCTGCACTATCATTCGCCGACTGGAGACATCACCATGAAACCGTTCGTCCGCCCGCTCACCTTCGCCGCCGCCGTGCTCGCCGCGCTGCCAGTGACGCAGGCCTTGGCCGCGAAGGACGTCGTCTTCGCGGTTGCCTCGACGTTCACGACCACCGATCCCTACGATGCCAACGACACGCTGTCGCAGGCGATGGCCAAGTCGTTCTACGAAGGACTTTTCGGCTTCGACAAGGACATGAAGCTTATTCCCGTGCTCGCCGACAGCTACACGGTGAGCCCCGACGGGCTGGTGTACACGATCAAGCTCAAGCGCGGCGTCAAGTTCCATGACGGCACCGACTTCAAGGCCGATGCGGTCAAGGCCAACCTCGATCGTGTCACCAATCCCGAGAACAAGCTCAAGCGCTACGGGCTCTACAACAACAACATCGCCAAGACCGAAGCCGTCGACGATTACACCGCGCGCATCACGCTGAAGACACCCTTCTCGCCGTTCATCGCGCAGCTCGCGCACCCGTCGACGGTGATGATCAGCCCGACCGCGCTCACCAAGTACGGCAAGGACATCGCATCGAATCCGGTCGGCACCGGTCCGTTCAAGTTCGTCGAATGGCAACGGACCGACTACCTCAAGGTCGCCAAGTTCGATGGCTACTGGAAAAAAGGCTATCCGAAGGTCGACACGATCACCTGGAAGCCAGTGGTCGACAACAATGCACGCGCGGCGCTGATGCAGACCGGCGAGGCGCACTTCACGTTCCCGCTGCCTTACGAGCAGGCCGATCTGCTCAAGAGCAAGCCCGAGCTCGAGGTAGTCGCGGCGCCGTCGATCGTGCTGCGCTATCTGTCGATGAATACGCAGCAGAAGCCTTTCGACAATCCGAAGGTCCGGCAGGCGATCGCGTACGCGATAAACAAGGATGCACTCGCCAAGGTCGCATTCAACGGCTATGCGACCGCGGCCGACGGCATGGCGCCGGAAGGCGTCGAATACGCGGTGAAGATCGGCCCGTGGCCCTACGACGTCGCCAAGGCCAAGCAACTGATGACCGAAGCCGGCTATCCCAACGGCTTCGAGACCGAGCTGTGGTCCGCTTACAACCACACCACCGCGCAGAAAGTAACGCAGTTCCTGCAGCAGCAGCTCGGGCAGATCGGCATCAAGGCGAAGATCACGCTGCTCGAAGCCGGCCAGCGCGTGGAGAAGGTCGAGAGCTGGCAAGACCCCGCGACCGCGCCGGTTCGGCTGTATTACGTGGGCTGGTCGACGTCGACCGGCGAAGCCGACTGGGCGCTGCGGCCGCTGCTCTACAGCGGCTCGTTCCCGCCAAGCCTGTTCAATACGGCGTACTACAAGAATCCCAAGTTCGACTCCGACATCAAGGAAGCGCAACTCACTACCGACTCGGCCAAGAAGGCCGCGCTGTACAAGGACGCGCAGCAGACCGCGTGGGGCGATGCGCCCTGGGCGCCCCTGGTCACTGAAAAGCTCCTGTCGGCGCACAACAAGAAGCTCTCCGGTGTGTACGTCATTCCCGACGCGTCGTTCAACTTCACCGAAGTCGATTTGAAGTGACGCATCTGTCCAAGAGCAGCCGGGCGCCGGCCGGGCTGCGATTGGTAACGGATCCGTCATCCCGACGCGCGAAGCGCGAGGGATCTGCTGGAGAATCCCACAAGGCAGATCCTCACCCACCGACGCGGGATTCGGAATGACAGGTACGCGTCGATCGGCTCCTGCTAGATGCTGCAATTCATCCTCAAGCGCCTGCTGGGCCTGATACCGACACTGCTCATCGTCGGCATGCTGGTGTTCATGTTCGTGCACCTGCTGCCCGGCGATCCGGCGCGGCTTGCCGCCGGACCCGACGCCACGCCGGAGACGGTTGCGCTCGTTCGCCAGGATCTCGGCCTCGACAAGTCGCTTCCGGAGCAGTTCCTGCGCTTCGTCAGCGGCGCGCTGCAAGGCGATTTCGGGCGGTCGGTGCGCACCAAGCGTCCGGTATCGACCGAGATCCGCGAGCGATTTTTCCCGACTTTCTGGCTGACCATTGCGGCGATGGCGTGGTCGGTAACCCTGGGGATGATGCTCGGGATCGTCTCGGCGGTATGGCGCAACCGGTGGCCCGATCGGGTCGGCATGACCCTCGCGGTATCGGGCATCTCGTTTCCCGCGTTCGCGCTCGGCATGGTGCTCATGCAGATCTTCGCGGTCGAGTTGCGCTGGCTGCCGACCATCGGCGCCGACACGTGGCGCAACTACATTCTCCCATCGATCACGCTCGGCGCTGCGGTCGCCGCGATCATGGCCCGCTTCACGCGCTCCTCGTTCGTCGACATCATGCAGGAAGATTACGTGCGCACCGCGCGAGCCAAGGGCCTCGCTGAACCGGTGGTGGTGATCAAGCACGGGCTGCGCAACGCGCTGATACCAGTCGTCACCATGATGGGCCTGCAGTTCGGCTTCCTGCTTGGCGGATCCATCGTCGTCGAGGTCGTGTTCAACTGGCCCGGCGTGGGACGACTTCTGGTCGACGCGGTCGACATGCGCGACTACCCGGTGATCCAGGGACTGGTGCTGCTGTTCTCGCTCGAATTCATTCTGATCAACCTGATCGTCGACGTGCTCTACGCCGTGATCAATCCAACCATCCGCTACCGATGACCAGCGTTGCTGCATCGTTGCCCGTCGCCGAGCGCGTGCGCACGCCATGGTCGGAGTTCTGGCGCAAGTTCAAGCGCCAGCACGTTGCCGTCGTCGCCGGCATCTTCGTGCTCCTGCTGGTAGCAGTGGCCGTTCTCGCGCCGTGGATCGTTCCCTACGATGCGGAGAACTACTTCGACTACGACGCGATCAACGCCCGGCCGTCGGCGGCGCACTGGTTCGGCGTCGATCCGCTGGGACGGGACATTTTCAGTCGGGTGTTGATGGGCGCGCGCATTTCGCTGACCGCGGGCTTCGTGTCGGTGGCGATCGGCGCACTCTTCGGCACTGCGCTGGGCCTGCTCGCCGGCTACAAGGAGGGTTGGTGGGACCGCGCGATCATGCGCCTGTGCGACGTGCTGTTTGCATTCCCGGGAATCCTGCTCGCGATCGGCATCGTCGCCATCCTGGGCGGCGGCATGTTCAACGTGATCATCGCGGTGTCGATTTTCAGCATACCAACCTTCGCTCGCCTGGTCCGCGGCAACACGCTCTCGCTCAAGCATCTCACCTTCGTCGAATCCGCAAGAAGCGTCGGCGCCGACGACTGGACGATCGTGCTGCGGCATATCTTTCCGGGGACGATCGCTGCGGTCGTGGTGTACTTTTCGCTGCGCATCGGCACCTCGATCATCACCGCGGCGAGCCTGTCGTTCATCGGCATGGGCGCGCAGCCGCCGACGCCGGAGTGGGGCGCGATGCTCAACGAGGCGCGCGCCGACATGATGAACGCTCCGCACGTGGCGCTGTTCCCGAGCATTGCGATCTTTTTGACCGTGCTCGCATTCAACCTGCTGGGAGACGGTTTGCGCGACGCGCTGGATCCGAAGATCGACCAGCGCTGATTCGCACGCAGGCCGCGTGCCTTAGCGTCGTATCAGGTGTCCCCGGTCGCGCATGCGACCGACGGCCCGAGCTTTTCCTTGGCCTGCGCGACGGACGCAACTTCGGTGAGCGCGACGCCGTTCTTGATGGCGGTGATCTCGGCAAGAATCGAGATCGCGATCTCGGGCGGCGTGCGGCTGCCGATGTACAGACCGACGGGGCCGCGCAGGCGCTCGATCTGCGTCGGCGTCAGGTCGAATTCCTCGAGTCGCTTGCGACGCTTGTCGTTGTTCGCCCGAGACCCCAGCGCGCCGACGTAGAACGCGGGCGATCTGAGCGCCTCCATCAGCGCGAGGTCGTCGAGCTTCGGATCGTGCGTGAGCGCGACGACCGCGCAGCGCTCGTCGAGATGCATCGCCACCACGGTGTCGTCCGGCATGGTGCGCACCAGCGACACGCCCGCAACGTCCCAGGTCTCGCTGTACTCCTCGCGCGGATCGCACACGGTGACCTGATAGTCCAGTCCCACCGCGATCTGGGCGAGGTACTTGGAGAGCTGACCGGCGCCGATCACCAGCATGCGGTAGCGCGGGCCGTGGATCGTGGTGAGCTTCTCGCCGTCGAACTGCAGTCCATCCGCCGCGCGCGCGGCACCCAGTTCCACACTGGCAGTTTCGAGGTCGAGCGTTCGCGACACCAGCTTTCCCTGCTCGACGTGCGTCAGCAGCTCGGCGATGCGACTTTGCGGCCCTGCCGGCTCGAGGACGAGCTGGATGGTGCCGCCGCAAGGCAGTCCGAAGCGCCGCGCGTCCTCCGCCGACACACCGTAGGTCGCCGCCTGCGGACGCTCGACGTAGGCGCCTTCGCGACGCGAGCGCTCGACGATGTCGTCCTCGATGCAGCCGCCGGAGACCGATCCCACGACCTGCCCGTCGTCGCGCACCGCCAGCATTGCGCCCGGCGGACGCGGCGACGATCCCCACGTGCGTACCACGGTCACCAGAAGGACACGCCGCCCTTCGGCGAGCCATTGCGCGCTCTTGCGCAGGACTTCGAGATCGACACTGTCCATGGTGCTCGCGCTCCGTCTTAGGATCTGGTCATCCAGTAGATGGCCATCACGACCAGGATGACAACCGCCAGCGCCAGCCGCACCTTCAACGCGCGCGTCGCCGTTGCGCGCGCCTCAGGCACGGGCATCGCCGGTGCCGCTGCACCAAGCCGCGACGCCAAGCAGTTGAAAAAATCGTCGGCGATCTTCGTCGCTGCGCCGTCGACCAGGCGCGACCCGATCTGCGCGAGCTTGCCGCCAACCTGCGCCTTGGCGCTATAGGCGATGCTCGTGCCGGTGTTCTCGGCGACCAACGCAACCTTAGCCTCGCCGTTGGCGAATCCCGCCGCGCCGCCCTGCCCTTCGAAGCGGATCGTGTATGACGATGGTGCCACGATGTCGGCGAGCGCGATGCGCCCAGTGAACTTTGCCGACACCGGACCGACGCGCGCGGTCATGGCGACCTGATAGGCGTCCTCGCCCGCGCGCTCAATCGACTCGCAACCTGGAATGCACGACCTGAGAACCTCGGGATCGTTGAGCGCCGCCCACGTCTGCTCGACGCTGGCGGGAACGAGGCGGCTGCCTTTCATTTCCATGAAACGCTCCGCGATGCCTCAGGCGGCCTTGCGCCACGCGGCGGCCGGCGGCGCGGCGGCCGAGCGCCGCGCCAGGGCGCCAGCCAGCTGCTTCAGACTTTCGAGATTGTGCACCGGCAGGAATTCGTCGACATACGGCAGCATGGCACGAATCCCCGCTGGGCGCGGCTCGAAACCTTCGTAGCGCAGCAGCGGATTGAGCCAGATCAATCGGCGGCACGACCGATGCAGCCGGTCCATTTCCAGCGACAGGCCATCGCCAGTGTCGCTGTCCAGCCCATCGCTGATCAGCATGACGATCGCGCCCTGCGCGAGCAGGCGGCGCGACCAGCGGCGGTTGAATTCGGCCAGGCACGCGCCGATGCGCGTGCCTCCCGCCCAGTCCGACACCGCCGCGCTTACGCGCGCGATAGCGACATCGACATCGTGATTGCGCAAGTGGCGCGTGATGTTGGTGAGCCGCGTGCCGAACAGCAGCACGTGCACGCGATCGCGATCGTTGGTGATCGCATGCAGGAAAAAAAGCAGCATGCGCGAATAGCGATCCATCGATCCGGAGATGTCGCACAGCACGACCAGCGGCGGACGTCGCCGGCGGCGCTTGCGCCACGCGAGCGGCATCGCGGCCCCGCGCGCCGACGCCATCGCGCGCAGCGTGGCGCGCAGGTCGACCGCCGATCCGCGCGCGGCGGCGACGGTGCGTCGCATGGGCAGCTCGGGCAGAGGCAGGTCGAGTCGCGCGATCATCGCTTTGACCTGCGCCAGCTCGTCGACGCTCATTGACTCGAAATCCTTGCCCTGCAGCACCTCGCGCGGCGAAAACGTCAGCGCCGCATCGAGGTCGATTTCCTGCTCCGTGCGCGCTGCTTCGTGCGGACTCTTCGGCGGCGCCAGTGCCTCGACGAGTCGCGCAGGAAGCGGAGCCTGCGCGCCTTCCGGCACGACGCGTCCATACACGCGCGGAAGCAGCAGCTGCAGCATGCGTTCGAGCAGGCGCGGATTGCGCCAGAACAGCTCGAAGGCCTGCTCGAACAGCGGCTGCTGCTCGTGGCGCTCGATGAACACCGACTGCAGCGCCACGCGAAAATCCTCGCGCTGCTCGATGCCAACCGCCTGCACCGCGTCGAGCGCGGCGATCACTTTGGCGGGCCCCACCGGCAGGCCGGCCGCGCGCAGCACGCGCGCGAAGTGCATGATGTTCTCCGCGAGACGTTCGCGGCCGACCCGCGACGAAGGCAGCGGCAGCGTCATGCGTGCAGGGCCACGGCGTCCTGCTGCGCTTCGTGCACCAGGCGCATCGCTACCTCGGGCGTGATGGCACCGATGTCGTCCTGATACTTGAGCAGCGCGCCCAGCGTGTTGGCGACGGTGTCAGGGTCGAGCGACATGCGATCGAGCGCGACCAGCGCCTCGGCCCAGTCCAGCGTCTCGGCGATGCCCGGCGATTTGAACAGGTCCATCGCGCGCAAGCGCTGAGTGAACGCGACGACTTCCCTCGACAACCTGGCATCGGCACCCGGCACCTTGCGCAGCACGATTGAAAGCTCGCGCTGCGCATCCGGATAGTCGACCCAGTGATAGAGGCAGCGCCGCTTGATCGCGTCGTGGATCTCGCGCGTGCGATTGGATGTGATGATCACGATCGGCGGATCGGCGCTTTTCACCGGACCGAGCTCGGGAATGGTCACCTGGTACTCCGCGAGTACCTCGAGCAGGTACGCTTCGAAGGGCTCGTCGGTTCGATCAAGCTCGTCGATGAGCAGCACCGGCGCGATGCCGTCGGCGGGCTTGAGCGCCTGCAGGAGCGGACGACGAATCAGGAAGCGCTCGGCAAAAATATCGTGTGCGAGACTTTCGCGATCGACGCTGCCCTGCGCTTCGGCGAGCCGGATCTCGATCATCTGCCGCGGATAGTTCCACTCGTAGACCGCTGACGCGGTGTCCAGGCCTTCGTAGCACTGCAGGCGCACCAGCGAGCGCCCGAGTGCGGTGGCGAGGACCTTGGCGATCTCGGTCTTGCCGACGCCCGCCTCGCCTTCGAGAAACAGTGGACGACGCAGTTTCAGCGCGAGGAAGACACTGGTGGCGAGGCGACGATCGCTGAAGTAGTCGTGCTTCGCGAGCAGCGCAAGCACGGCATCGACCGAATCGGGAAGCGCGGGCAAGGACATGGGGTGAATTCGAATTATACCGCTCGCTCCTCGACCGGCGCGACCCGCTCTGGTCGGAGCAGATCTACTGCGCGATGCGGGTCTGCTGCACGTCGGGGAAGCACCCGGTGTCGCGCGCCGCGATCTGGAACACGAGATACAGGGTCAGCGTGTCGCGCACCGGCGGCTCCTCGGGAGCGACGCGCGAGTCGGTGACCACCACGCGCTTGAAACCGCTGGTGTAGCGCCCGTTCTTGTCCTTGACCGCGAAATCTGCGCACAAGCCGTTGCGCTTCGGGCTCAGCGACGCATTGCGGATCTCGACGAGCTCGGGGTCGCCCCGCGAATAGCGCAGTCGATCGACGTAGACGCGCATCGCGGCTTCTTCCTGCGCTCGTGCCTGATCGATCGCAGCCTGTGCGCGCGCCGCCGCGGCATCGCTCGCGGACGCCTTGACCAGCTCCGCGTCGCGCTGCGCATTTTCGCGTGCGATGCGCTCGTCGGCTTCCGTCTTCGCGGCCGCGAGCATGCGCTGGTCCTTGGCCCGCTCCTCGGCCTGCGAATCGGCGATGGCTTTTTGCACGGCGGCCTCGCGGGCGAGACGCTCCTGCTCGCGCTGTTCGGCCGACTTTCCGCACCCGCAAAGCGACGCGAGCAGGATCAGCGTCGCAACAGCAAGGGTGTGCCGATTCATGACACTCATGAGCATCGAACATGCTAGCCAAGCGGCGCGCACTTGGCTAGCACTTGTAAAGGATTCTGAAGGGTATCGGCGAAACTCGCGCCAGGCTTTCAGTGAAAATCGCGCGAGCGTGCCACCAGGTTGCCGAGCATGGGCGTCTGGTCCTGCAGGCGACCGGCGATGATGTGCACGACCGCGCCCTCGCGCTCGAGCGTGCCGTAGACACTCATCAGGCTCGAGCGCAGCAGAGCCTTGCGTTGCCGCTCGGCGAGATCGCGCCAGACAATGACGTTGACCATGCCCGTTTCGTCCTCGAGGGTGACGAAGATCACGCCGCTGGCCGTACCGGGCCGCTGGCGCCCGGTCACCAGACCCGTGATCCGGGTGAGGCGCCCGTGCGGCAGCTTTTTGAGCTCGGCGGCGGTGACCATGCGCTGGCGCTGCAGGCGCTCGCGCAGCAGCGCCAGCGGATGTCGTCCCAGCGTCAGCCCCAGGCTCGAATAATCGGCGACCAGGTCTTCGCCTTCGCTGGGCGCGGCCAGGCACGGCTGCGTTTCGACGAAAGAGGATTGCGCCAGCAGCTCGCGCGGCCGCTCGATGCCGCTCACATCCCACAGCGCGTGGCGACGATGTCCGGACAACCCGGCCAGTGCGCCGGCTGCGGCGAGCGCGCGCATGTCGTGCGCGTTGAGGCTGGCGCGACGCGCGAGATCCTCGACGTCGATGAAGCGGCGTTGCGCGCGCGCGGCAACCAGGCGCTCGCACGCGGCCTGCGCCAGTCCCTTGACCATGCCCAGTCCCAGACGCAGCGCAGGCTGATCGTTCGGTGTCGCATGCATCGCGGGGACGGCGCAGGCGATGTCGCCTTCGAGCGTGCATTCGACTTCGCTGAGCAGCACGTCGGCAGGCAGGATCACCACGCCGTGCACGCGCGCATCCTGCGTGAGCTGCGAAGGTGAATAGAAACCCATCGGCTGCGAATTGAGCAGCGCGCAGGTGAACGCGGCTGGCTCGTAGTGTTTGATCCATGCAGAGATGTAGACCAGCAGCGCGAAGCTCGCCGAATGCGATTCGGGAAATCCGTACTCGCCGAAGCCCAGGATCTGCTTGTAGATCTGCTGCGCGAACTCGCCGTCGTAGCCTTTTTCGCGCATGCCTTCGCGCAGGCGCTGCTCGAATGGTTCCAGGCCGCCCTTGCGCTTCCACGCCGCCATCGAGCGGCGCAGCTGGTCCGATTCGCCCGGCGTGAATCCCGCGGCGACGACCGCGAGCTGCATGACCTGCTCCTGGAAAATCGGCACGCCCATCGTGCGCTCGAGCACCGGGCGGAGGTCATCCTTGGGATAGATCACAGGCTCCAGTCCCTGCCGCCGGCGCAGGTAGGGGTGCACCATCCCACCCTGGATCGGTCCGGGGCGCACGATCGCGACTTCGATCACCAGGTCGTAGTACGTCTTCGGCTGCAATCTCGGCAGCATCGCCATCTGGGCGCGCGATTCGATCTGGAACACGCCGACGGTGTCGCCCCGACTCATCATCGCGTAGACGCTGTCATCCTCCTGTGGCACATCGGTGATCGCGAAGCGCCGGCCATAACGTACCGACAAAAGATCGAGCGCACGGCGGATCGCCGAGAGCATGCCCAGCGCCAGCACGTCGACCTTGAGCAGCCCCAGCGCGTCGAGATCATCCTTGTCCCACTGGATGACCGTGCGCTCCGGCATCGAGGCATTCTCCACCGGAACCAGCTCCGACAACGGACCGCGCGAGATGACGAAGCCGCCGGTGTGCTGCGACAGATGCCGCGGGAAACCCAGCAGTGCCGTCACCAGCGAAAAAAGATGTCCGATCACCGGGCTGTGCGGATCGAATCCGGCTTCGACCAGCCGCCCCGCCAACTCGTTGCGGTTGTCCCACCACGCCATCGACTTGGCCAGCCGATCGACTTGATTGAGGTCGAGCCCCAGCGCCTTGCCGACGTCGCGCAATGCCGAGCGCGGCCGGTAGCAGATCACCGTCGCGGTCAGCGCGGCGCGCTCACGGCCGTATTTTTTGTAGATGTACTGGATGACTTCCTCGCGCCGTTGGTGCTCGAAGTCGACGTCGATGTCAGGTGGCTCATTGCGCTCGCGCGAAATGAAGCGCTCGAACAGCACCTCCATGCACGAGGGATCGACCGCGGTGATGCCGAGGCAATAGCACACCGCCGAATTGGCGGCCGAGCCACGGCCCTGGCAAAGAATCCCCTGCTCGCGGGCAAAGTTCACTACGTCGTACACTGTCAGGAAAAACGGCTCGTAGCGGCGCTCGGCAATCAGCGCGAGCTCGTGCTCGATGAGCTTGCGCACCTTAGTTCGCTGCGCTTCGGACGCTCGCTCCGGAGAAACGCGCTCCGCGAAGCCCTGCTCAGCGAGCCGGCGCAGATAGCTGGCCGGCGTCTCCCCCGCCGGCACGATTTCTTCAGGATATTCATAGCGCAACTCATCGAGCGAAAAAGGGCAGCGCCCAGCGATGACCCGCGTCTCTTCCAGCCACTGCGGAGGATAGAGGCGCTCGAGCGTCGACAGCGGCCGAAGATGACGCTCGCCATTGGGATGCAGGGCATGCCCGGCCTGCGCCACCGAGGTCTTGAGCCGGATCGCGGTCAGCGTGTCCTGCAGCGCGCGGCGCTCGCGCACGTGCATGTGCACGTCGCCCGCAGCGACGATCGGCACCGCGAGCGCATCGGCGATGGCGATGAGCGACTTGCAGCGCGCCGCATCGTCGGCGTCGAGAAAGCGCTCACCGGCGATCCACAAGGCATCGGGAAAGCGCGTCGCGAACCAGCGCGCCTCGTCGATCGCGGGCACGCGCCCGGGCAGCCAGAGCGCCAGACATCCCATAACGCCGTCGGCGAGATCGGCGCGTGTGAGCCGATAGCTGCCCTTCACCGCGTTGCGCCGACCGGTGGTGATGAGCGCGGCGAGGCGTCCATAACCGGCGCGATCGGTGGCGAGCAGGACCAGGCGCAAACCGTCGTCGAGCCGGAACTCGCTGCCGATGATCAGCGGCAATGCGCATCGCTTGGCTTCGATGTGCGCGCGCACCACGCCGGCGAGCGAGCATTCGTCGGTAATGGCGAGCGCGGCATAACCCAACTCGTGCGCGCGTGCGACCAGTTCTTCCGGATGCGACGCACCGCGCAGGAAGGTGAAGTTGGAAATGCAGTGCAGCTCGGCGTAGCGCATGGACATCTGCTTCACGGGGAGAACAGCGGATTCCTCACTTTGTTCGGAATGACATTTCACGCAAAGATCCCGTGCACGAACCAGCGGCCGCCGCGATCGCGATACAGCCACAGCGTCTCGCCCTGCGCATCGCGACCGACGAAATAATCGCGACCAACCTCGCCACCGTCCCACCATCCGCTTTCGATGCGCTCGGGACCGCTCAACAGCCGCAATTGCGCCGCGGCCGGATCGGCGTCGAGATGGCGAGGATGGGCAAGCAGCCATAACGGGCGCGCTGTCAGCGAGGGCGCATCGGGCGTGGGCTTGCCTGAGGCCTCCACTTCCAGCGATGCGGGGCCCCACGCCTGCGCGCGCTCTGGACGATGATCGGCGTGCAGCGCGAGCGATCGCACTGCGTCTTCACCCAGTCTTGCGCGCAACCGCTCGACGAGTTGCGCAGCAGCCTCGCCCTGCTTGCCCGCGGCCGAGAAAAAATCGCCTTCCTGCGCGGCCAGCGGCGCCATTTCCTCGCCGATCAGGCGAATGGCTTCGACACGCGCCGGCAGCGTCTCGCGCGCGAGCCGCTCGCGCAGCACGTTCATGACGTGCTCGACGCGGCGCGTAGCGCTCAAGCCCTGCACGATCGACGTCGGCGCGCCATCCTCGTGCACCAGATCGCAGCGCAGGCGCGTGACGCCCGCGCCCCGCCCCTGCAGGAATCCGGCAAGCTCGTTCACCAAGCGCTTGGTGGCGAACAGCAGCGACTCCGTTTCCTCCACCGGTGATGGCAATTCGATATGGCCTTCGTAGCGCTCGGGCGCGATGAAGGGAGCACGTGCATCCAGCAACCTGCCGTGCGCACGATCGATCTCGTCGAGCAGCCATTGGCCGAAACGACGGGCGATACCATCGCGCGGCAGCGCGCGCACCTCGCCCAACGTGCGCGCACCCAAACCCGCGAGCGTTTCGATGACTTCGGGCGCGAGTCCGCGATCGGCCAGCAGCGCGACCGGAAGATCATCGAGCGCACGGACTAGATCATCGCTTTCGGTGATCGCCGCACATCGGGCGGCGCGCGCGAGCAGGGTTGCTGCCAGCGGCGTGGGCGCCACGGCGAGGCTCGCCGAAAAACCGAGCGCGTCCAGTCCATCCTCGATCCTTTGCAGCATGGGCTCGAGCCCGCCGAAATAATGCAGGCATCCGTAAATTTCCATGAGCACGCTCGCCGGCGTCTCGAGGGCAATCGTCGGCGTCCATTGCCCTGCCCACAGCGCGACGTTCCTGAGCGCGATACCTTCAGCGCGCTCGTCGCGCAGGTGGATCAACAGCTCGCTGTCGAGCGCGAGCGCCGCGGCGATCGACATGCCTGGCGCGATGCCGCGGCGCTGCGCGGCGCGGTTGGCGGCGATCACATCGGGACGATGGCTTACGCTGCTGACTACCGTGGGTCGCGTGCGTGCATCGCCGCGCGCGAAGACGGATAGCGGAAGATCGGGAAAATGCAGGCACGCCCAGAGCATGGAAAGTCATCGCAGGATCACCGCAGGGCTTGCGGGAATCGCAGTCGGCCGATCGATGCGCGAAGCCTGTAGGCCGCGCGGGTCCGGCGGTGGGACGCGCCGGACTTCGTCGGCACGCGCCAGCGCATGATTCCAGATGCGCGCCTGCGGCGCCTCGACAGCGTGGCGGCGATGCCATGCTGGAGCCCGCGTCAGCGACACGCGCTCGATCCGGCGAGGCACAGGCACGACCTCGGACAATGGCATCGACGGCAGCAGCGCAATCGGCGCGGTGGCGGTGGTGACATCGAGGCGCACAGGCCGTGACAGCACGCCGCCGCGGCGCTTGAGCACGTCGACTTGCAGCCAGGCCCGCGTGGAAGTGACCTCGGCCGAAAGCCGCAGGCGCAGTGGCGCCGGAGACGCCTGCGCTGCCCTCGCCTCGCCCGTCAGCACGAAAACCGCGGATTCGCTGTCCTGCGCCGCCAGCTGCAAGCGGCGCAGGCGCTGATCGGGGACGCTTTTTGGCCAGAACAGAAGCGCCCCGACGCACCCCGCACGCAACACCTGCTCGGCGGCCCACCAGCGCTTCTTTTCCTCGGCCGCGTCGATGACCACGACGCGACGAGGATCGATGCCGGCACCCGCGAATGCGGGGGCATAGGGAATCTGCGGAGGCGCCACTAGGGCTATGCACCCCCCTTCCCCGACCACGCGACGCAGTGCGGGCACCAGCAGCCGCAATTCGCCGATGCCTTTCTGATCGGACAGCAATTCGGTGAGCGCACCTCGAGGCCAGCCGGCACCGGGCAACTCGCGATCGAGTTCTGCAAAGCCCGTGGAAAGCGTGCCGGTCGCCTGCGCCAGATCGTCGCCACGCCAAAGCATGGGGTTGTGCAGCAATTCGGCGAGGGCGGTGTTCATGGAGGGGCGCCGGGGGATAAGCCTGAAAAGCCGGCTCACCGGCGCCACCGGGCGTGCGCCCGATGGTTCCGGTCAGACAGGAATGCCTACTCTATCGAACGATCGTTCGATAGTCAATGTTGGGCAGGGCAATGGAGATAGAGTCGCCATCGCCCTGCGTGGAGCAGCGCTAAGGCGTGGGTACCGACCTAGTCGATAGCGCGGTCCGTCCGCTCAAGCGAACGCGGCCACACATAAAAAAAACAGGGCGACCGAGGCCGCCCTATTTGCTGCTGGGGGCAACGCCCCTCGATTTATGCCTTGCGATTGCGGCGGCTCGCGCCGAACGCCAGGAGACCGATGCCCAACAGTGCTATCGACGCGGGCTCGGGAATCTTTCCGCCCGGAAGCTGTGGGATGCCAGGGACATTTACCCCCGCCGTTGTGCCGAAGGAGAAGGTGGCGCTCGTGATGTTAGTGGCAGCGGTCACGTTGGCGACGTTCACGGTGAACGTTGCGGTTTGGTTCAGGAACGGATTATGGGGGCCGTTACCGGCGATGGAGTTATTCGCGGCCGTATAGACACCGCCAGCGCCCGGCGGCCCAAGAATGAGACCCGCAGGACCGACGAACCCCAAAGCGTCCAGTTGCAGGCCACCCGCCACGTTATTGTTCAGGCCCCATCCCGTACTTCCAGTCGATCCAAGCGTCGTAGTTCCATTTCCAGCAACGGTGATCTGTTGGCCGGAACTAGAGGCCAAAGTGCCGGTAGTCTGACCACCACTCAGGACAAAATCGAAATCGCTGATGAGTTGCCCGACGGACGTTGGATTTGCTAACAGGTCGGTCAGGGAGATCGTAACGGTGCCTGCGCCCGTAGTGACGGTCGCGCTCGCATTGACCGCTCCATCTACCGGAACCATTGACCCGGCGGGAGTAACGAAGGTGAACACGTTTGCATTTGCCTGCAATGCAACGGTGAAGGCCAGCGCCCCGAACGATCCGATAACTAGTTTAGTGCTTAGACGTTTCACTTTTACGTTTCCTTTATGGTACAGATGGAACAGCCCATGCTGATGTCATCTATAAAGCAAGACTTGGGCCTTCTATCGCAACTATTTGATGTATATCTATATTATCTTCGGAGGATGTGCGCTTTTCCCAGTGGTGTAAATAATTTCGACATATCATCATCGCCGCTGTACATAACAAAGCCCCCTCCTGTAGGCGGCGCCTGATGCCCACCTCGCACCTCGTCGTGGCCATCACCGTCTATTGGCTACGTGCCCCCCGCGACGAAGCCGGTGGCCACCAGCAACGCCGTTCCAGGTTGAGGGATGACGGCGCGCGTGGTTGGCCTTGGTGGGCGATGTTTGGTACCTATGCGCAGCCAACCAGGGGCCATGGACCCATGGCGCGTTCAACTCTGCAGGTCCGTGGTGCCAGTAGGGAAGGGAGTCCCGGGCGGCACAATGGGCCGGGGCGCCGACAGCCACAGGAACTCGTCGCCATCGACGGCGACTTGCGGGCACGAAGAAGTAATGATCGCCGGCAGATCGAACGGGTCGTGAAGGTGACGATAAACTGCACCTCGGTCCCCGTGACCGGCCCATTACCCCCGGTAAATATGTTGGGCTGAGGGTGGATTCCGCCGGGCAGCACCGAATTCAACGCCGTGAACGTGCCCAGCCTCGCCATTGCGAAGGTGAGGTCTCGGGACGTGCTCGAGTCCCGGCTATCGAAGGCGACGTCCGACGGCGAATTCACGCGCGTCGGGACATTCGGCGTGGAGAACAGAGGTGAACCAGAGGTCCGCCTGACGTCCGAATCGGCGGGAAAGACCCGGTAGATTTCGACGACGGAGCTGCGCAATCCTCGGCACCCCACACCGGTGGATGTAAGCAGCCCGACAAATGTCGCTTGCGTAAGCTTCGTGTGGCTAGTCAGGAGGAAACCGTCGGCGGATTCGATCTCGAATTTGCCCGCGGTCTCGGGGCGTGTTGCAGTCGCAATGATGCCATCAGGATTTCCGGTGCTGAGGAAGAACGGATCTGCATAACCGACTCCCGCGATCAGCATCGAAGCTGCCGCGGCGGCAACGCGCGCCTTCACGGTCAAGTCGCTGATGGTCGCAGACCGATGACAGTTTCGGCGAGTGCGTTGTCGCAGGAATGAGGTGTAAGGAATTTTGTGTTTTTGAGCCGTACGGTATTCTCACGGAAAGAGTGCTCGGGTTCAGTGGAGACAGCTTCTACCGATTCAAGGAGCTTTACGAGACGGCGCGGAAACGGCGCTGGCGGAGATTTCGCGCAAGAAGCCGAATCTGAAGAATCGGGCCGACCCACGTATTGAGCAGGCGGTAGTGGCGTTTTGAAATGGCCCCTGATTCTCCGGACACGATTTCTCACTTATCCTGAGGGATAGGCAAGGAGTGGTGTCTATGACTAGTCGTAACAGTAGTGAACCCGAGGTACTTGGCAGTGAACGTCGACGGCGCTGGTCGGCGAGCGAGAAGCTGGCGATGGTTCGCGAGACGTGCGAACCGGGCATGACGGGGTCGTTGGTAGCTCGTCTTACGGTTATCGACAGGCGTGGACCATGGTCAATCGCCGCCGTGACCATGAAGGGCGAGGACGGGTCAATCACAAGCGTGTCTACCGCGTCATGCGCGACTACCGGTTGCTGCTGCGCCGGCACACGGGCCGGCCCATCGATACGCGCAGTCACGAGGGTCGGATCGCGGTCGATGCGAGTGACCGGCGCTGGTGTTCGGATGGCTTCGAGATCGGCTGCGCCATCGGGAGCGAGTGCGGATTGCCTTTGCCCTGGACTGCGCGACCGAGAAGCGATGAGTTGGGTAGCCACCACCGGGGGAATCACCGGCGACATGGTGCGCGACTTGATGGTTGAGGCGGTGGAGACGCGCTTCGGCGGTCTCGCCAGCGGGCGTGCGCACGATCTGGCTGCGGCATGAATTTGCAGACCTTCCAGCAACGCTTGCAAGCACTGTCGGCGAAGGTGGCGCAGGAGGGCATCATTCTGACCGAGGATCAGGTGCGTGCGCTGGAGAACGCCACGCAGGAGAAAGAAGCGCACGGCGAGATCGAGACGGAACACCCAGGCTATCTGGGTTCGCAGGATACGTATTACGTCGGCAATCTCAAGGGCGTCGGGCGAATCTACCTCTTTGAAGAGAACGGGGTGCCCCTGCTACGGATTCTGACCGATCGCGGTAGCGAGTATTGCGGTAACCGGGAATCGCACGATTACGCGTTGTATCTCGACTTGGAGAACATCTAGCAGCAGCGTAGTCGGCGTGTCCGTGCGATCGAGTCTCGGCTAGGAGACCTATGGTGAGTATGACCTACGGATACAACGAGGAAACTCTGTCGCAGACTTGCAGTGCGTTGCATTTCTCGACGACATGAGGGAACTGCCGGTGCTACTGAGTGCGTGGCGTCGGGAGGACAAATCCGACGCACGATGAACCGCACGCAACGGTCTCAGTCGGCGCCGTCCAACCCTTCACTACGCATGTATTGCGCCAACGCCATGCGGCCATCAAGCTTGAGCTTCTCGTAGACGTGGTGCAAATGCAGCTTGGCTGTGCCCTCGTTGATCGCGAGTCGGCTCGCAACGGCCTTGGTCGGCAGCCCCTCGGCAACCATGCGCGCGACTTGGACCTCGCGTGGCGTCAGTATGTCGGCCATCCTGTGCGTCCGCGCCTCGCGGCTGACGAACCGTCCGACTGCGCGCCCGGCAACGCTTCTCTCCAGCCACTTTCCGCCGGCGTGTACCTCGCGGACACACTGCACGAGGAGTTCCGCGGCCATATCCTTAAGCACGACGCCCGCTGCGCCAAGGGAGATCGCATCAAGCACGTCGTCGCTTTCGAGCGCTGTCAGGATGACTGTCCTTGTCGTTGTCGCCTCGAGTCGCATTTCACGCAGTACCTCTAACCCGCCTTTCCCCGGCATGCGCAGGTCGAGCACCAGGATGTCCGGTTTGAGCCGACGGACCAATTCCAGGGTTTTGTCGCCATTGGTGGCAGTGGCCACAACCTCGAGGTCCCGCTCGGGCTCAAACAGCAACCGCAACCCGAGGAGAAGTACGGGATGGTCGTCGGCAAGAACGAGACGGATCATGGTCGCGTGAAATGCGTCGATCAGGAACGCCCGACGCGGCGGTCCGACGATACCCCACCCAGCGTTCGACGCTGATTTACCGGCAAAGTGATCTCGAGGCGCGAACCAGTATTGGTCGACGTCAGTACGAGATGCCCACGCAGCGACGCAATCCTTTCTTTCAGCGATACGGGTCCCATCTGTGCATCCATCAGAGTGGCGAGTTCGTAGCGTCCGCGGAATGGAAATCCGCGACCGTCATCCGCCACCGTGATGTAAATGCGATCGCTCGTCATCCTGAAGGTTACGCGGGCGATCGCAGCCAGCGCATGCCGCGCTACATTGTTGAGGGCTTCCTGGACGAGGCGATAGATCTCATCCCCCAGCGTTCTGGGAATCGCCCCATGGCCCTCCGCAGTCAGCACAACCTCCAGGCCCCAGTCTCGCTGGACGCGGTTGCAGAGTTTTTCCAGAGCAGCCGAGAGATCGACGTCCGACGCCATGGCGGTCGCAGCTGCGGGCCTGAGCTTCTCGATCCAGGAGCGCAGCTCGCGTTGCTCTTCAGTGATCAGGTCCTCGATGTTGCGCAGGCGCTGGCGGGCCAGCTGAGGGTCCACCTCCACAAGGCGCGACAAGGCTTCCAGTTGCAAGGCGGCGCCGGTCAACGATTGCAGCACGCCGTCGTGGAGCTCGCGCGCGAGGCGCATGCGCTCGTCCTGCATCGCAGCGCGCTGGACCCGATCCTTCGAGAAAAAACGGCCGATGTCGGCGATGACCTCGCGTGCAACGCCTTCCAGGAGGCGCTCCTCCTGGAACGGCGACATCGGTTTTGGCGTGGTCAACAACGTGCCCCCACTACGGCCCCGCGCGGCAAGCGTACGAACGCTGCGCGATTCCACTCCCCGCGATGCGCGGTTGCATTGGAGGCGGTGCAGTGACCCGCCCGCCTCTCTCTAATAGCCTCACCGGGACGGGGGTGCCTCCAGATGCCCATCCCGAACCAATCCCAAGCCTTGCACGTTGTACTCCATGAGGTCGTAACGGTCAATACGAGGAATAATAGATGTTGACCTAGCACAACCTTTGGCGAATTAATTCACATTTTGGCCAGTGCGCCGGTCGCCTCCTCGACGCCACGAAAATCCACCTTAGAGTCGACCGCAAGTTGCAGGTGCGTCTTGGCTGATTTGACGTCGCCCTGCTTGTAAAGAACCATCCCGAGGTGGTATTGACGGGCTGGCGCCTTGGGAGCCATGGTTACCGCCTTTTGCAGCAGAGGAAGCGCACGCTCATTCTCACCCAGCTGGAAATAGACCCATCCCAGCGTATCCAAAAATGACGGGTTGGAGGAATTCTCAAACCGCTTTGCCAATGCCAAGGCTCGGTCCAGGTTCGCTTTGTTGCCCTTTTCCTCGCTCAGGAGCACGGCCAGATTGTTTGCGGCGGCATCGGCGCCCGGATTCTTTTGCAGGATCTTTTCGTATTCTGCAATGGCCTTGTCCTTCTCGCCCGCCCTTTCATAGGTAATCGCCAATGCAAAGGACAGCGGCAACGGGTCGCCCGGGCTCGCGCCGAGCCCTTGCTGTAGCACTCCAACCGCATCCTTCGTGTCGCCGCGCAACGTGTACAAATTGGCCAGGCCCACGTAAGGCCCTGGTGCTTTTTGATTGCTCTGAGTCGCCTGTCGCAGCGCAGTCTCGGCTTCGGTGTATTTCTTCTGCCTCGCATAGACGTTGGCGAGCAAGGAGTAATACGCCGTCGGATTGCCAGGCGCCGCCTCTATGGCGTCGTTGATGCGGCCAACCGCCCTATCCGGCTTACCCTGCTCCAGGAGCGCGGTGACAATCGCGGTAAGCGGATCCAGCGCGTCGGGCGCTTTCTTCAACGCCACTTCGAATTCAGCAATGGCTTGGTCATACTTCTGCCGGTTCAGGTACAACCATCCGAGGCGGTAATAGCCCACAGGCTGCGACGGTAACGCGGCCTTGAGTTTGCCCAACGTTGCTTCCGCACCCCGCCAATCGTTTCTTGCAGCCTGGACACTGGCCTTCACCTGGTACGCGCGTGCGTTCTGCGGGTCGGCATTCAGTGCGGTATCGAGTTCCTTCAGGGCGCCGTCATAGTCCTTACGCGCCGCGAGAAAATCAGCGAGGGCAACGCGCAAGTCTGCCTGATTGGGATACCTTACGATCGCATTGTAGAAGACGTCCCTGGCAAGTTGCGGTTCATTGTTCGCCAAGTGCGCCGATGCCAGCAAGGTGATGACTTCGATTGAATCCGGATGGTCCTTGAGGACTACGCGCAGATCAGCAATGCTCTTCGTGGCGTCACCCTTGGCCAAGGACATCTGCGCTCGAAGGCGCAGGGCGTCGCTATCACTTGGGTTTTCGGTAAGAACCTCTGCCACCAAATTCTGCGCCTCAGCGGCATCGCCGGTCGCCAGCTTGGCTCGGGCTAGAAGCGTCCTCGCCTTAAGGCCTTCCGGACGGGTCTTTGCGATGCCGATGATGTCCCGATAGGTCTGCTCTGCTTGCCTCGGCTTGCCGGTCAGTTCGTACAGCTTGGCAAGGCTGAACCGCAATGGATAAGCCTTGGGCTGTGCCTGAATGGCAGAGAGCAACTCCGTCTCGGCCTGGTCTGGGCCTTTCTTGGCGGCGAGAAACTCGACCAACAAGAGGTGACGCTGCAGATCCTCGGGGTCTGCTTGGATGGCGTCCCGCAGCGTTTTTTCGGCTTTGTCCAGCTGGTTGGTACGAGTATAAAAGCTCGCCAAGTTCGCCCGATATATAGGTTTGTTTGGATCGATGGCCACGACCTCTTCATACACTTTCCCTGCCTTATCCACCTCGTTCCGCCTAATCAAGAGTGATGCCAGATCCATGCGCAGGGGAATGCTTTTCGGACTTGCCTTGATCCCTTTCTCCAAGATTACCTGCGCCTTCGCATCCTCGCCCTGGTTGATGTACAGCCCACCCAGCAGGCTTACCGCATCGACCTGGGCGGCGTCAGCAGCGACGATCTGGTCGGCCTCATGAGTCGCACTGCTCAAGTCCCCCCTGCGCGTCATGATTGCGGCCTTCAAGAAACGCGCCGCCAGGTCGTCCGGATGCCGGGCGAGGATCTCGTTGGCGATGCTGTCGGCCTGTTCGACTGCACCTGAAAATACATAAAGCCGCCCAAGCTTCGCCTTAGCCTGCATCTGATCGGGGTTAAGTTCCACCGCTTTCGAGTAGTCAGCAAAAGCGGCTTGCCAGTTTTGCTGCTGCTCCTCGATAAGGCCCAATAGATAGTAGGCATCAGCGCTTTTGGGCTCTATCTGCAGGACATTTCTGAGTTCGACCCTGGCTTTGTCGTAATTCGCCTGCTCGTAATAAGCCTTGCCCTTTTCCAAGTGGGCGGCCAAGCGCTCTTCCTTGCCGCCGCACCCGAACATTGCGACCGATATGGCAAGCAGCAACGCTGCCATACCGATTAGCTTGTAGGGTCTCACTCTATTGCTCCGGATCAATTCATTAGTTCCCGAGAGCGATTGTAATCCCGATGAACTGCCATGAGCGCAGTAGACAATGACCGCGCCCAGAGGGAAAGGAGCCGCGCCTAACTCCCTTAGCCGTTGTTAGACGAAGCCGACGCGCTCATGAAACCACGTGTGGGGCGATTTCCCCGTCATCGACCAAGTGCCAAGAGGGATGGCGATTGTGCGTTCTCAGAGGTCCCGCCTTGCTCGGATAACCACGTCGGTCGCTTTGGTGCGGCTATTCGCGACGAGCGGAGCCGCTACAGGAATCGCGACGACCAAAAAAAACCGCGGGGGTGATGGTCACCCTCGCGGTTTGGACTTACTGATTTTGGTAATTCAGCAACTATACAGTTGCCCCCTGCAGGCCGGGCGCAGTCGCCGCGAGTTTGCGACGCGCGATCCCGATCAATCCAATCAATCCGGAGCCGAACAGCCAAGCAGCGGCGGGGATCGGAACCACGTTTGCGTTGCCTGCAAAATCCGTTAGGGACGTGGCACCGGGGCTGTTCGCTGCGCATCCAGTACCAGATTCGATACACGCAAACACATGGGCCGCGGCAAGTTGAGTGTTATTGTTACCTGTAAGAACCGTTGCGGCGGAAGTCCACGACCCGCCGGTCAAGTCGATAACAATTGTGCTAAACGCATGAGTCCATCCATCAAAGTTGGTAATCCTTTGATTGAAGTTGCCGTATCCGTCTGCGTTGCCTGAACCGCCATCGGACAAATCGGCAGGCACGCCTACAAAGCCGGTTCGAGAATTGCTCCCTGTAAAAGATGCGAGAGTAAAACTACCGCTCACGTTAATGTCAGCCGCCGCCGTAGCCCCCATCAAGTACAAGTAGGTCCCGTCAAAGAGTGATGTGAACGTGATCTCAGCAGTCGAGGTATTAAGAGCGCCAGTCGTCTCGTTCACCGTGACTTGTATATACGGTCCCGGTCCCAAGTTTGCGTTGTTCGTTGTGGTAAGGTCATACATTATCGAGTCTGCTGAAGCAGTTCCCGCGGCGAAGGTCAGCGCCAGTCCGGTGAGAACAGCACCTAATGCCCTACTGGTAGTCGTACGCATGATCCAATCTCCGTAAGTCCAACGTTTTTTACTGACCTGTCGTGCGATCTGGGTTAACGTGCAATGCGCTGTGATGTTGAGAGGAACCACCCGTCGCGTAAATGGATCAAAAGATGTAGCTTTCTATATCTTTCGGTATATCAAGAGCATGTAGTAAACAAGCGGAACGCGCGCCCTTAGGGCCGCAATCCGCAACGCGTCGCAGGCCTGTTCGGATACACAGGGACAAATATTCGCTCCGTGGCACGGTGCTGATTCCAACGTGTCTCCTGACGTCGAGTTAAGTAGCGGCGACGGTGTACTGCTTGCGCTCGCAGTTACCTTGCTTGTCTAATATTTGCTTCCTCGTCTACTATCAACGAAGAGCGGAGGAGCCGACTGACGCCCAGACTGCTGACGCTAGCAGTCTTGCCTTCTGGACCGGGATTCAGCGCGCCGGCGAAACAGAGCTAACTCGAGCGAGGTTAGGTGGTCTTGATGCGAAACTGGATAGTGTGCATCGCGTTGTGTCTTGCGTTTCCGGCTCTTGGCCAAGCGCAGGGCGACAAACCCTCCTCGGCTGCTGCCGGCGACGCGGGTCTACGTGATCTGACCCCGGATTACCTGATCGGCCCGGAAGATGTGCTGGAAATTACGGTATGGAAGGAAGAGGGGCTCATAAAGCAGGTTTTGGTCAGGCCCGATGGCGGTATCAGCTTCCCCCTTGCGGGCGACGTCCACGCTGCAGGCAAAACAGCTTCCCAACTGCAAAGGGAAATTACGCAGCGATTGGAAAAGTTCCTGTCGGACCCGGTCGTTTTGGTAGCGGTCATGAAAATCGCAGGCAACAAGATCTACGTGATCGGAAGGGTCAACAAACCCGGAGAGTACGCACCGGGCCGTTACGTGGACGTCCTGCAGGCGCTAAGCATGGCTGGCGGACTGACGCCGTTTGCCGCTGAAAACGACATCAAGGTATTACGCAAGGAGAACGGAAAGGACCTGGTATTTCCATTTCGTTATTCCCAGGTCAAAGCGGGCGACAAACTTGAGCAGAACATCACGCTGAAAGGCGGCGATGTCGTTGTGGTGCCCTGAGTGTGTTTCAACTTGCATCCCGGGGCTTCCGGCTTGTGCCGTTCGCCCGGGATGACGCGTTCCGCGGCATACTACGATGGGTTCCCGCGAAAACTATCGCGTGTCGCGCTTAGCCATCTATGCGTCGCGGTTTGCGGAATATTTCTCTCTCTAGTGGCAGAGTCGTCCCGAGCCGCTGAATGGTCGTTCGAACCCTCGGTGGGACTGCGGACTGAATACAACACCAATGTCCAGTTGACGCCCGATCCCCATCCGGCTGCCTGGGGAATGATACTTACACCCGACGTGAAGTTCAGCGGCGCCACCGAAGCGCTGACCGTGACCGGGGGCCTGAACCTGGGCTTCACGCGCTACCTCCACCAGCCGCAATTCAACATCGATAGTTACGATCTGAGCCTGCGTTCGAGCTACAAGACCGAACGAGATGTCCTTAATTTTGATCTCGACGCCATCCGCGACGCGACCGTGGTGAGCGAGCTGGCCACCACCGGTGTGGTCCTCGCGTACAGCCCTCGAAACCAGTTCACCGTAACACCTTCCTGGAGCCGAGCCCTCACTGAAGCAACATCGATCAACGCGAGCTACGGCTATACCAACGTGAACTACCACGCTACCTCGGGTACCAGCCCGATCGGCTATCAGGAACAGGTGGCGTCGGTCGGCATGCAGACCAAACTCGACGAGGGAAAGGTTCTTAACCTCGCGGCCTATTACGACCGCTACGAGACCCCACCCCCTCAAACTCTGGAAAATACCTTTGGCGTCCACGGCGGGTACGACCATGCCTTTTCCGAGACGTTGCATGGCACTTTGCTGGTCGGGTGGCGGTGGACACAGAGCACGCTTTCCTCGCAGACATCAATCTGTGACGGCCCGATAATCAACGGCATTTGTTCCGGTATGATCATCGAGACCACTACGGTCCAAAAGCAGAACAATTCGGGACTCACGCTGAACGCAAATCTGGAGAAGCAGTCGGAGACCGATACGGTTAGGGGCGAGATCAGCCAGGAAATCTACCCAAGCGGCGCGGGATCACTCGTTCAAACCCAGCGCGTTGCGGTCAAGTGGAACAAGCAGTGGTCGCCGATGCTCAGTTCCAACATCGACGGAGCGGCGTACCGAATCCAGTACATCGGCGGTGCGGTTACCAGTAGCAGCAACAGTCGATACTATTCGTTCAACTCCAGTCTGAGCTGGCGCTTCAGAGAATCCTTGAAACTGGATGTGGGTTACACCTATTCGCGGAATAAATATGACTCGGCCCCGGTCGCCGCAAACGCCAACGTGCTGTATCTTATGCTCAGTTACGCATGGCCGAAGCTTTCGGTTTCACGATAACAGGCAAATCAGACCGATGAATCGAATGAGCGAATAAAATAGTGTCGGGTATGCTGCCCTGGCTCTTATGGTTTGCGATGCCGATGAATATGGAAATGGAAGAGGAAACGAAGAATCTGAGAGAGTATCTCTCGGCGTTTCGCCGCCGCAAGAAACAGATCCTGGGCACGGTGGTAGTTCTGTTCCTCATCAGCGCGTCGGTGGCCGCGCTGTTGCCGGCCTCATATCGATCCACCGCGACGATCCTGATCGAGCAACAGGAGATGCCGCCTGATTTGGTGCGCTCCACCATCTCCAGTTACGCCGATCAGCGCATCCAGGTCATCAGCCAGCAGGTCATGACTCGCGTCAATCTGATGCGCATTGTCGAGTTATACAACCTGTACCCCGGCGACCGGGCGACCAAGACGAGCGAAGAGCTCGTCCAACGTTTGGCCAAGGACATCAAGCTTGACCTGCTCAAAGCCGACGTGATCGATCAGCGGGGCAGCAGGGGCACGGCTACCATCGCCTTCAGCCTGTCGTACGAGGGTGAGACGCCCGCGGTCGCTCAGAAAGTCACGAATGAACTGGTCACGCTGTTCCTTAGCGAGAACCTAAAGAATCGTCAGCAAAAGACCGCGGAGACGTCGGCGTTCCTGGCCGAGGAGGCGGCCAAGCTGAACGCGCATGTCTCGGAAACCGAGGCAAAACTGGCCAAGTTCAAGGAAAAAAATGCAGGGCGATTGCCGGAGCTGGTGCAGCTCAACATGCAGGTCAGGGATCGCACCGACAGCGACATCAAGGAGCTCGATAGGCAGGTGAGCATGCTCGAGGAGCGCAAGTTCTACCTGGAAGGCCAACTTGCCCAGATGAAGCCGAACAGCCCGATGCTTTCGGAAAGCGGTGAGCGCATTCTCAATTCCGAGGATCGCCTCAGGACGTTAAGAACGATATACGCAGCACGATCGGGGATCTATTCGAGCGATCACCCCGATATGGTAAAGATGCGACGCGAGATCGAAGCACTGCAAAAGGCAACGGGTGGCGGCGGCGATTCGCAGGAACAATCCAAACAACTTGCTCGCTTGCGCGAGGACCTCGCTAAGATGCGCGACCGATACTCGGATGATCACCCGGACGTCGTCAAGCTGACGAAGGCCATCGCGGCGTTGGAAGCGGAACAGCCCGCTCCCAAAAGCACCAAGGTGCCAGCGGTGATGCCCGAGAATCCCGCATTCATCGCGCTTCAGGCACAGGTCGAAGCAATCAAGGGTGAACTCAAGAGTTCGCAAAGCAAGCGAGTCGCCCTCCAATCGAAGCTCGCACTGTATGACCAGCGTGTGGAGCAGACACCCCAGGTAGAACGCGAATATCTCGATCTGACACGGGACCGCGAATCCTCCCTGGCGCGCTATCGAGAAATCAAGTCGAAGCAGATGCAGGCGGACATCGGTGAAGAATTGGAAAAGGACAGAAAGGGCGAGCGTTTTTCGCTCATCGATCCCCCACAGCTCCCGGAAAAGCCGAGCAGCCCCAATCGGCGCGCGATTCTGCTGCTGGGCCTGGTCCTTTCGATGGGGGGTGGCGTGGGGACCGCAGCAGTGCTGGAGGGCTTGAATGATTCGGTGCGTGGTTCGAGAGCCCTTATCGGCCTTTTGCAATTGCCGGTGCTGGCGGTCATCCCCTATACGAAGAACGATGCCGAGACCCAGCGCAAGCGAAACGTCGTGGGCATCGTCGCGGTGTCAGCGGTCGCGGCGTTGGGGCTCAGCGTGTTGCTTGTCCACTTTTTCTTCATGCCGCTGGACGTCCTTTGGTTCAGGGCGTTGCGATCGCTGCAGGCGTACGTACCTGCCCTGGCGAGCGTGTCCGAGTTCGCATCCGGGATGATGAGGATGGTATGGAGCGCATAAAGGAAGCCGTTGAACGCGCAAGGCAAGAACGGAGATCTGGTGGAATAGGCTTCGGTCGCGCCACTACCCAAAGACCGGCGCAGGAGGCTGGCATCCAGGACGGGCTCGCCAAAATCACATACACGAAGACGCGCATCATCGCGGTCCCGCGCCCTACCTTGAAGGAAAAGCGCATCGTCAGCGGGTTCGAGCCGTGCGCCTTTACCGAGGCGTTCAAGATCCTGTCGACGCAAGTGTCGCACAAATTGCGCGAGCATCACTGGACCACCCTGGCGGTGACCAGCGCCCACGAAGGGGAAGGCAAAACGCTCGTTGCGATCAATCTGGCGATCAGCCTGGCGATGGAGTTTCAGCAAACAGCACTTCTGGTCGAGGCAGATCTACGCCAGCCAAGCGTTCACGATTATTTCGGCCTGCAGCCCCAGCCGGGCTTGAGCGACTACCTCACCGCGGACAAGCCTATCGAACAACTTTTGATACACCCCGACATCCCACGCTTTGTCGTACTTCCGGCCGGGACGCCGCAACTGCATTCCTCGGAAATGCTCGGCTGGCGCAAGATGAGCGAACTGGTGGAAGAGCTCAAGCGGCGCTATGCGTCTCGCATTGTTGTTTTCGACCTTCCTCCGATGCTGGTTTCCGCGGACGTGCTCGCCTTCTCGCCGCATATCGAGGCGGCGCTGCTGGTGGTCGAAGAGGGCAAGACGCAACGCGACGACATTCGCCGTGCCGCAGAACTCCTGGGTTCCACTCACCTGATCGGCAGCGTCCTGAACAAGTCCGACGAGCCGTTCGTGTCAGCCTACGGCCGTTACTAGGGCCAACTGAATAGACCGCGCAGAGCGAGCCAACGTGTACGAAGCCTTCTATCAGTTCCGCGAGAAGCCGTTCTCTATCCTTCCGGACCCGAGTTTCCTGTACCTCAGTCCGAAACACAGCATGGCAATAGCCCTGCTGGAATACGGCCTGATGAATCAGGCCGGCTTCAACGTCATCACCGGGGAAATCGGCACCGGCAAGACCACGCTGATCCGCTACCTGCTCAGCCAGATGGACAGGGAACTGACCGTCGGACTTATCTCGAACACGCACCGTTCGTTTGGAGAACTGTTGCAATGGATATTGTTCGCCTTCAATCTGGAGCATCGAGGCAAGCAAAAGGTCGAGATGTTTCAGGACTTTCTCGACTTTCTGCTCCGGGAATACAGCCAGAACAGGCGCACCGTTCTGATTGTCGATGAAGCACAGAACATGACGCCGGATACGCTGGAAGAGTTGCGCATG